>Ga0326727_10008536_pt1 | contig 25905 bp, 25 predicted proteins | sample MB2enrmetagenome_FD_207643 | JGI IMG/M metagenome (GOLD analysis project Ga0326727, IMG submission 207643) | Lab enriched peat soil microbial communities from McLean, Ithaca, NY, United States - MB29MY | ecosystem: Environmental > Terrestrial > Soil > Wetlands > Peat | place: USA: New York...
ATCGTCGGCGTGATTCGTAATTTCACATCGCGTTATCCAGAAGGAATGAGCCGGGTATTGGCGCTGGGTGATCCAAGCAAAGATCTAGGCGCGCTTGCCGAGCCTGAATGCCAGCGCATCATCGCAGCATTGGATCTCGCGCAGCAGATGCAAGTGCCGATGGAATGGTTCCCGATCTCCGCGGGCGCGAAGATCTCAATGAGCAGCGGCGTGGAGAACATGGATTGGATCGCGCGTGTTTTGCGCCGCATCATCGAGTTCACGCAAGCGGGCGGTGAAGTAAACGTCATCGTTGACGGCATCAACGTCGGCGCGCAGCCGTATTGGAATGCTGAAGCGACGATGCTTCTGCACACGCGCGGTATCTTGGTGATGACTCCGCGCGCCGCAATGGTGCTTACGGGAAAACGTGCTCTCGATTACTCCGGAAGCGTCTCCGCCGAAGACAATCAGGGGATCGGCGGATACGACCGCGTCATGGGGCCGAATGGTCAGGCGCAGTATCGCGCGCGAGACCTTAACGAAGCTTGCCACATCCTGATGCGCCACTACGAGCACACGTATGTTGCCCCGGAGGAACGCTTCCCGCGTCGGGCCGAAACCGTGGACCCGATCGATCGAGACGTACGTCTTTATCCGCATGGCAATTCGCATGACGATGGCTTTGCGCTCGTGGGCGATGTGTTCTCGGATGTGGCGAATCCCGGGCGTAAGAAGTCGTTCGATATTCGCCGCGTGATGTCGGCGGTCAGCGACCAGGATCATGCGCCTCTCGAACGCTGGGCCGGCATGCGCTCAGCGGAAATCGCAGTGGTATGGGACGTTCATCTCGGCGGAAACCCTGTCTGCCTGATCGGAATCGAGTCCCGAAATCTTTCGCGCTTCGGCTTCGTTCCTGCAGACGGTCCCGACCAGTGGACGGCCGGAACGCTCTTCCCAATGTCGTCGAAGAAGATTTCGCGGGCCATCAATTCTGCAAGCAACAACCGCCCAGTTGTGATACTTGCGAACCTCTCTGGGTTCGACGGCTCGCCGGAGTCATTGCGCAACCTGCAACTTGAATACGGGGCAGAAATCGGTCGAGCAGTTGTTAACTTCAAGGGTCCACTGGTATTTTGCGTAATCTCTCGCTACCACGGCGGAGCATATGTCGTATTCTCTCAGACTCTAAACGAGAACCTTGAGGTCGCGGCACTCGAAGGAACCTTTGCGTCCGTGATCGGCGGCGCGCCGGCTGCAGCAGTTGTTTTCTCCGGCGAGGTGGAAGCGAGAACCCGCGCCGATAACCGCATCGCAGCTCTCAATAAGGCGATTGCCGCCGCCGCCGAAGAAGTGAGAGGCAAGCTTCGCAGCGAACTTGAAGAACTGTATCAGGTCGTCTACTCCCAAAAACTCGGTGAAGTAGCGAGCGAGTTCGATCATGTGCACAGTGTGCAGCGCGCGCTTCAAGTGGGAGCGCTGCACCGCATTATTCCCGCGGCTGAATTGCGCCCGTATTTGATTGGTGCAGTTGCGCGTGGAATGGCCAAAACGCTTCGCTCACTCGGGATCGGAGCGGAGAAACGCAACTCGCATGAGCAGGCATCGGGAGTTGCCGCACGCAGCCTAGTGAAAGTGGCATGAACAAGGTCTATTGGCTTCGTCGAACATTGGAGGACGTACCGTCTTCGAACTCATGGTTGAGTGCTGCCGAGCAGCAGCGCCTGGATGCATTGCGCATCCCGAAGCGTCGCGCGGACTGGCGGCTGGGACGCTGGACGGCGAAACAGGCCGTATGCTTGTTCCTGGACATCTCTTCGCGTGAGCACGGAGCGCTCGCGCCGCTCGAGGTTCGTGCAGCGCCTTCAGGAGCGCCTGAAGTGTTTTTGCGCGATGCTCCCGCAAATGTCACGATCTCGATCAGCCATCGCGATGGCGTATGCATTTGCACCGTGGGGCCGGCCCGAGTTGAGTTGGGCTGCGATGTCGAGACGGCCGAACTTCGCACCGCCGAATTCATAGCTGATTACTTTGCCTTGAACGAACTGCAGACGGTAGCCGATGCTCCGGGGCCAGACAGAATGTGGTTGGTGCCATTGATATGGAGCGCAAAAGAGAGCGCACTGAAAGCACTCAAGGAAGGCCTGCGCGCCGATGCGCGAAGCGTTCAGGTCAGTTTGGGGGTCTGGAACTATCCAGTAAGTGAGTGGAGCCCGTTGCAAGTAACTGCTGAAGGGCGACTATTCCGCGGATGGTGGAAGATGGACGGCAACTCCGTTTACACCTTCGCGGCAGATCCACCAATCTCGCCACCAACACTTCTCATTCATCGGGAAAAGCTGACTTCTCGCGCCGTTAATTTCTGAAGTAATTTGATACACGAAGGAACTCGCGCACCTGAGCGTCGCTCGCTTCATCGCGCACCGGCGGAACTGTGGAATTGAACGGGGGCATGGAAGTGAACCTCAAATGGGCCTTTACAATTCGCACCTGCCGCAATTCTGGCCGGGTGACGGGCAAGCCGTCAGTAACTACGTGGTAATCAACCTGAGAAGTCCTGCCGCGATGACGCTGTTGGCAGGACGACTGATTGTTGCAACGGCCCTATTCCAAAAACACATGGCTTCGGAACGCTTCGAAACGCTTTGAATATCGGCTCAGAATCAACCGCTTACGACGCGCCTCTGATTGCAACACCGTCAATGAAAAGAAGATGGCAGAAGGCACAATATGCTGCACGAGTCCGACGAGAACGTCGATCGCTGCCCACGCAATGAAAAGAATCGACTGCCATGCGTGGAAGCGGACATAGGAGCTTCTCCTGAACGGTTCAACGATCAGGAAGACGACTGCCGGAATGATGATAAGGTAGGCTATGCCGACATGTGCCTGTTCCCCACCCCTAAACAGAGGGTCATGAGCAGAATGAGCGGAATGACGAGAATTTGATGTAAGTTACTGATTCCGCGAGACGTGGAAAAGCACAACTCCCCTCGCCTCCACCATTAGCACCTATTTACTTACAACGCCACTCCAAGAACCACACACCGACTATGCCGCCAGATGCAGCGGATTCGCGACTGATCGGCCATGCGCGCGACCATACGAGCTGCCGCGGCATCTACAACATGAAGGCCCTGCAACTCGCGCGGCAGGCAATCACCGTCTAATCCAATGCAAGGAGAGAGATGCAGATCGCTTCCGTAGGAACGGCGTTCCCGACTCACCGCTACTCACAGCAGGAGATCACAGCCGCTCTCTACGAGCGCTGGAAGGAGAAGTTCCCCGAGCCACGCCTGCTCCCGCGTCTGCACGCCAACTGCGGCGTCGGATTTCGCAACCTGGTGCTGCCGCTGGAGGAGTATCCCAAGCTCAGCAACTTTGGCTTGTCGAATGATGCATGGATCGCCGGCGCTGTGGACTGCGGACGCCGCGCCGTGGAATGTGCGCTGCTGAAGGCTCGCTGCACGGCCGAGGATATCTCCGCGATCTTCTTCGCAACTGTGACCGGCATTGCCAGTCCCACGATCGACGCGCGCCTCATCAACCTTCTGCCGTTTCCGGCGAGCGTGAAGCGCACTCCGATATTCGGGCTGGGATGCGTCGCAGGAGCTGCTGGAATTGCGCGCGCCGCCGACTATCTTGCCGGCCATCCGAAGGAAAGCGTGCTGCTGCTCTCCGTCGAGCTCTGCTCGCTGACCTGGCAGGACGACGACCAGTCGCTGGCCAATCTGATCTCTACGGGCCTCTTCGCCGACGGAGCCGCAGCCGTAGTGCTGAAGGGCTCTGACGTGGCATCGAAGGGGCCGCGCGTGCTGGCGACGCGCTCCTGCTTCTATCGCGATACCGAGCGCGTGATGGGCTGGGACGTGGTCTCCACCGGCTTTCGCATCGTGCTCTCGCCGGAGGTGCCGCGCGTTGTTCAGGAAAACCTTCGCCAGGATGTGGATGGCTTCCTCTCTGAACAGGGGCTCACGCTCGATGACATCTCCAGCGTCATCTGCCATAGCGGCGGACCCAAGGTGCTGGAGGCGGTCGAGAGCGCACTCGATCTTCCGCCCGATGCGCTCGAGCCCTCGTGGCGCAGCCTGCGCGAAGTTGGCAATCTTTCGGCCGCTTCGGTACTGGTGGTCCTGCAGGAGTATCTCGAACGCCGCCCCGCCAAAGCCGGCTCATACAGTCTGCTGCTGGCGATGGGCCCCGCATTCTGCGCGGAGCTGGTGCTGCTGCAATGGTGAGCTCATCGGATGTATTCATAGCGGGCGCGGGCCCTGCGGGACTGGCTGCGGCCATCGCGGCAGCATCGGCCGGCTTTAGCGTGCAAGTCGCAGAAGCACTCCATCCACCGCTCGATAAAGCTTGCGGCGAAGGCTTGATGCCGCAAGCATTGGAGTCGCTCGCGCAGTTGGGCGTGGAGTTGCCCGATGCGGAGTGCTTTCCGTTCCGCGGAATCCGCTTCATCGACAGCCGGCACAGCGCAGAGGCGTTCTTCCCCCACGGGGCAGGGCGCGGAATTCGCCGCAGCTCGCTGAGCGCGCGCATGCTGGCCCGGGCACTTGCCCTCGGCGTGCAGTTCCAATGGAACTCCACCATTCGCGCTCTGGACCGCAACGAGGTAATCACCACAACCGGCCGCTATCGCGCGCGATGGATCGTCGGCGCCGACGGCCACGCCTCCGCGGTACGCAAGCTCGCTGGACTGGATGCGCGCCGCATCTCAAGCCGCCGCATCGGGCTGCGACAGCACTTCCGCATTGCGCCCTGGTCGGAGATGGTGGAGGTGCACTGGGGCGAACGCAGCCAGGCCTACGTGACTCCGGTTGCGAGAGATGAGATCTGCATAGCCATCGTTGGGCGACAGTGTGAGAGCTTCAGCAGCGAGCTACAGCAGTTCCCGCGACTGATCGAGCGGCTGGGAGCGGCCACGCCGTGCGACACCGTACTGGGCAGAGCTACTCTGCAGCTCCGGGTGCGCTCGGTCGCGCGAGAGAACATCGCCCTCATCGGCGACGCCTCGGGAGCCGTGGACGCTCTCACCGGCGAAGGACTGGCGCTTAGCTTCCGCCAGGCACAGGAATTGGTCAAGGCGATGCGCGCAAGCGATCTCGCGAGCTATTCGCGCGCCCACGAGGAGATCTTTCGCCTGCCTCGCTTCATCTCCACTTCCTTGCTGCTGCTGGATCGCAGCGCGTTTCTGAGATGTCGCACGCTACGCGCTTTCTCCTTGCATCCGGAGCTTTTCAATTCGATCCTGCGCATTCATCTCGGAGAGCAGATGCCCTCCGTATGGGGGCTGGCTGAAATCCTTAACCTTGGAGCCGCAGTGCTCCTCGCCTGAGACACGAACCGGAGGACGCATGCAATCTCTCATGTATGATTCTGTGCTGGAACGATGCATTCAACTGGTCTCCGGCTCCAAGCGCATTCCGCCCGAGACGATCTCTTCCACAACAAGCTTCGAATCGCTCGGCGTGGACTCGCTCGACCTCATCAATCTCTCCTTCGAGGTCGAGGAGGCTTTTGACGTGCAAATCCCCGACGAATCACTCTCCTCGATTCACACGCTGGACGACATGGCGAGAGGCGTCGTGGCGCTGCTATCGAGTAAGCCGGCAACACCTCCGGGGCAGACCGCGTGAGCGTTGCCGTGCGCAGAGTTGTCATTACCGGCGCCGGCTGCGTCACCGCGATCGGCAATTCAGTGCCGGAGTTTCGCGATGCGCTCTTTGCTGCGCGCTCAGGGATCGGCCCGGTAGAGCTAATGCCCGGACAGGCACTGAGCTTCGCAAATGTGGCGCAAGTGAGAGGCTTCTGCGCAGCAGGATTGCTCGAACCTTCGCTTCTGCTGCTCACCGAGCGCTCCGCGCAGTTTGCATTAGCCGCAGCGAAGCAGGCGGTTGAAGAATCGCAGTTTCTCAAGGCTTATGCGCCGGAATCGACTGCCGTGTTGATGGGCTGCTCGGTGGGAGGTCAGGAGGCGGAAGAAGAACAACTCGCAAAGCTTTACACGGGAGCGGGCCGGGTGCATCCGTTCACGGTGCCCCGGGTGATGGCCAGCTCCGGCGCAAGCCATATTTCGATTCTCTTTGGAATCACCGGAGCCGTGCTCAATTTCTCGACCGCCTGCGCCTCGTCGGCGCACGCCATCGGAGAGGCGTTTCACATGATCCGCTCGGGTTTCGCCAATGCTGCTCTGGCCGGAGGTCACGAGGCTCCGCTGACCTATGGCTTTCTGAAATCCTGGGAGGCGATGCGCGTCGTCTCTCCCACAATGTGCAAGCCGTTCTCCTCGCTCCGCGACGGCATCACACTGGGCGAGGGCGCGGCGGTCCTCGTGCTGGAAGAGCGTGAGCAGGCGCTCGGTCGCGGCGCGCCGATTTATGCCGAAATCTGCGGCTTCGGGATGAGCTCCGATGCGTTTCACATCACGCAGCCTCGCGCCAGCGGCCCGGCGATGGCGATGCGAGCGGCGCTCCGCGATGCCGGTTGCGAGCCCGTGGAGATCAGTTACATCAATGCGCACGGCACCGGCACGGTCGCAAACGATTGCGCCGAGGCGCAGGCGATTCACGAGCTCTTCGGCCAACTGGCTTTCGCCGTTCCGGTCAGTTCGACCAAGGCACTGCACGGACACACGATCGGCGCGGCCGGGGCTATCGAAGCACTTGCCACCGTGCTCGCCCTCAGGGAGCGGCAACTGCCCGTCAGCTTTGGGGCAGAGCCCGTCGACAGCGAACTGAAGTTGAACGTGGTGCAATTTCCATCGTCGTTCACCGCCCGTGCCGCTCTGTCCAACTCTTTCGCCTTCGGCGGATTGAATGCGAGTCTGGTCTTTCGAGCGGAGGCACTGTGAAGCGGGCTCCGCAGGCGGAACTCCTCGACGACGATTCGATCAGCAACGCAGAGGTCCTCGCCAGCCTGCGCGACCTTCGCACCGTGAACCGGCTCTTCGGCGGAGTCAGCACCACGGCTCATCTTCTGCGCCGAGCCATGCTGGCATCCGGGCTGCGAGAGGCTTCGGTGCTGGAGGTCGCAGCCGGGGACGGCTATGCGATCCGGCATGCCATCGACCGGCTGAACAAGGAGGGTCTCGAAGTCGATCCGCTGTGCCTGGACCGGCGCGAGATCGCGGCCGAAGCTCATTGCTGCCCTCCGGCGATGAGCGGAGACGCGCTTCATCTTCCCTTTTCGCCCGCCAGCTTCGACTTCGTAAGCTGCGGATTGTTTCTGCATCATCTACCGCCGCTGCAGGTGATTGCATTCATCAACGGAGCGCTGCGGGTCGCGCGTCGCGCCGTCCTGATCAACGATCTGCGAAGAAACCGGATGCACCTTGCGCTGATCTACCTGTGGACGCCGCTGTTGCAGAGCCCGATCTCGCGCGCGGATGGCATCGCCTCGGTCCGCCAAGCTTATACGCGGGAAGAAATACAGCGGATGCTGAGCCAAACCAAAGCGAGCTCTTTCGAAATTGGCAATCGCTTCCTCTTCCGCATCGGCGGAATCGCGTGGAAATGATCCTTCCGGATGAGATTTGAAGCACACCACGCAGCCTTACTTCGCATACATTCGAATCACGCGCTCAATGGCTCGCGGCATACGGCGCAGAACGCGTGGACAGGATGCAGTTCAGCTATGAAACATCTCGTCGAGTTCGTGCCGCAGACCGATGAGGGCCGGCAGCGACATTCCTGCGTGCCACTCCGCCCGCAGCCGTACGATCATTTCCGGAAACCAAGTTCTCTGCGCGCCGCCCAGGGGCATTTCACAAGATCTCCAAGCCATCCGTCTGTCTTCGGTTTCGGCCCATTGTAACTGTAATCGTCCCGGAACGGCACGGTCTCGGTCGAGATGAGAGATGCAAGCCTGGCTCCCTGAAGTCGGTTTCGGGAGAACCTGGAGATCGTCTTCCACAATGACTACTTCCGGTTGGCCGATTGCCGCACAGGTGGCCAGCCAGCGGCGCCTACTATTTAGCCACAGAGGCTCCAGTGACCTTCGTGGCAGAGACATCGTGGCGATATTCACCGTAGATACAAGACACGCCTGTATGCGAGTGGTCGCCGATCTTCCGCTACAATCAAAACGGAGAAAATCAACAGAGTTCGCCATGCCGAAATCCGATCACAAAGCCGCCCTGGCCGCCATTGAAAAGGTTCTCGCGCTCCTTCGTTCGGTGCAGACGCTGGAAGGCACGGACAAAGATGGCGTCGAACATCTACTGGAAATCGCAATCGAAAATCTTAGAAACTGATTTTCAGCCAGCGGCGAGCTGAGCTTGCAATCGGTCTTGTGATGGCAAGAGTGAAGACATCGGACTCAAATCGTGAGCGGCTACACGCAGAGCGCATGCTCAAGCGAGCACAACGGCAACAAGCGAGAGCCGCAAAGCTCGTTGAGAAGTGGCAGAGGAAAATTGCTGATTTGGATCGGGCGGGCGTCGCTGCAGTTCAGCCGCGCCTGTGGTCGGACGAATGGGAGACGATCATCTCGCCAACGTCGCAGCACCCCGATCCCTGATCAACACTACACAATGCATCCAGATCGTCGAGGAGTCAGTTATGTTCTTGAGATTTCCGGGCCCGACGGACTTGGAGTCATGGGCGCGGGACTATCGTCTGGAGTTGGCCGCAACCGATGAGGGGCCTGTGGTTCCGGGGCGCGGCGGGTACATTTGTCAGCACACGGACGATCTGCTGGCGGTGACAATAGCCGAGCGTTGGGCTTCGTCCCGACACAAACTGAGGACTTCCGGCTGTGAGGTGGTTCAAGACGGAGATCGCGAGGGCACAATGTCGTTTGACCCCAATGACACCGGTGCGAGCCTGGCTGTCCTGCGTCTCGTTCACTTGAAATGATCTTCGAGCGCCGCGGAGAGACGCACACGGGGAATGACAACCATGAGAATCGCCAGCTGGAACGTCAATTCAATTCGTGCTCGACTTGACCATGTCACGGCGTGGTTGAAGGCGCGCAAGCCGGATGTACTGTTGTTGCAGGAGCTGAAGGGAACGGAGTTTCCGGCCGAAGTGTTTGAAGAGCTCGGCTATCAGAGCGTGGCCGTAACGCAGAAGACGTACAACGGCGTCGCGATTCTATCGCGCCACCCGATCGAAACGACCAGCACGGCGCTCGCCGGCGATGAGGCGGACAGTCATGCACGGTATCTGGAAACGGCGATCATGGGCATCCGCGTCGTCAACATCTATCTTCCGAACGGCAATCCGGTGGGGAGCGATAAGTTTGCTTACAAGCTGGCCTGGATGGATCGACTGAACCAGGAAATGAGCGCATGGCGAAGGGAAAATGTGCCCGTGCTGGTTGGCGGCGACTTCAACGTCATTCCGGAGGATATCGACTGTCATGACCCTGCATCGTGGGTGCACGACGCGCTCTTCCAACCGGAGACGCGAGCACGGTACCGCGCGCTGCTCAGCCTCGGCTACACGGATGCCTTTCGCTCGTTGCATCCGGGAGAGGGCGGCCAATTCACATTCTGGGACTATTTTCGGCAGGCGTTCGAGCATAATCGCGGCATTCGCATTGACCATTTCCTGCTGTCTCCGATTTTGGCTGAGCGATTGAAAAGCTGCGAGATTGACAGAGAGCCTCGATCCCAGGAGAAGCCGTCGGATCACACACCTATCATCGTCGAACTGCAGTAAGCAGGACGACTTGATGCGCCGCAAGGCCGCAAGGAGAATGCAAGGGTCTGGAGTCCATTGCCGCAGATTCAGCGAGTCATAGAAAACTTCAACTCGCCTCGCCTCCACCATCTAATCAGTGTGTTTCCAGTAGTTTGTAAATATTTTACAGTTGTATCCCCTTTTGTGTCACCACCCCTGAATCCACTCGATCGCACGTGGTGAACCATGGCCTGGCTCAGGACCGCGACTTCGCGATCAGCTCCGGCAGGTCGCCCTGATAACGCTCGACACAGCGACGGAACTCCCGGTCGGGAAGGAAGCTGATCAGCTCCGAGAAAACGGTACGGCCCTGATTCATGAGCCATTATCGGCTCTGCTCGCATTCAAATCGCGGCAAGCCAGAAATGACTTCAACTTATTGCGCAACATCTGCTTGCAGCTAACGCCTCTCAGCTTAACGGTCAGCAGTGGCCCGGGATAACGCCTGTCGGCAATGCAAGCCCACGCACAACTTCCTCGGTAGCGGACGGGCCTGCGGTGGACCCTCCAAGAACAAAGAACAGGGAAAACTGTACTGTCTCAACTTTCATCAGAGTTGATTTGAAGGTCGGAGAGGGCGGAAGTTGTTTGAGAACTGATTCCCGCCGTTCATCGCCTTGCGTGAATGTTTCCGCAGTTCAAAATCAATGGGCCTACGGGACAGAAGAATTGACAATTAGGAGCTGAATATGAGGAAACCGACGGATCAGGAAATGTCTCGGCGGCATTTACTGCGAATGGGATTCACAGCCACTGCGGCCAGCTTCTTGGCAGGGGGCCTGGACCTTGCTCTTCTATCGCACGCTCACGCCCAGTCCACACACACTCCCGACGCCGCCTTAGCCGTATTAATGGCAGGTAACAAGCGCTTTATCGCAGGGCACCTAACCGCTTGCGATCAAGACCTAACCGTTCTCAAGCAACATACCGAGGAGAAGCAGGAGCCGTTTGCCGCCGTGCTTTCCTGTGCAGATTCGCGAGTGCCCGTCGAACTCGTTTTTGATCAGAGCATCGGGCAACTTTTTGTAACCAGGGTCGCAGGGAATGTAATAACGCCTGAAATCATCGGCAGCCTGGAATACGGCGCTGCAGTTTTGGGAACCAAAGTGATTCTGATCATGGGGCACTCCAATTGCGGAGCCGTGAAGGCCACTATCCAAAGCAAGGAGGTGCCCGGACAGATCAGCGCGCTATTCCCGCATATCCAGCCTGCGGTCGATCAAGCTGGCCACGATCTCGAAGCGGTGACCAAGGCCAATGCCAAGATCCAAGCCGCCCTGCTGCGACAGTCATCCACCGTGATCTCTGGCATGGTGAAATCAGGGACCGTGAAAGTATTAGCAGCGTACTACGATCTTGGCACGGGTTCCGTAGCGGTCTTGGAGTAATGCTGGGCTGATCAAGTGACATTGGATAACAGACTTTTTGCCGGGACAGGCAAAAAGCCAAGCCAGTTTCGAAGCCTGATCGCCGCAAAGCTGAAGTTGCAACCGGGCTCTGAGGTTTTCTCATCCGGACGAGTTGGAATAACGCCGCTACTCGCCTCGACGACGGCAATCTCTCGGCACCAGCACGGATGTATTCGCCACCGAGGTGAAAGTCATGCACCTGCGAACCGGAGTTTTCACTACAGTTGTGTGTTTCTGGCTGCTTGCATCAGCAACATCAGCTATCGCCCAGTTGCCGGGAGCCGTCGCTAGTAGCAATGCGGCGGCATCCAAACGCCCAACCCTGGGCTTGGTACTAGAAGGCGGAGGAGCTCTGGGTTTAGCACATATCGGCGTGATTCGGTGGCTGGAAGAACACCGCATCCCCGTGAACTATATCGCCGGTACCAGCATGGGTGGGCTGGTGGGTGGAGTTTATGCCACTGGCCGAAATTCGGAACAGCTTTACGACACAGTAAAGGACATTCATTGGAACGAGGTGATGAGCGGGCAAACAGCGTTCGACGACCTTTCGTTTCGACGTAAGCAGGATGCGCGCGAATACCCCAGCACGGTGGAGCTTGGCCTGAAGAAAGGACTGCAATTGCCTTCCGGGTTCAATTCCGGCCAGGAAGTCTCGCTTATTCTCGACCGCATCGCCATCCCATACTCCGACATCGAGACCTTCGACGATCTGCCCATTCCATTTGCCTGTGTGGCCACCGACCTGGTCACCAACAGCGAGCACGTTTTTCGCAGTGGTCCACTGGATCTCGCGCTGCGATCGACCATGTCACTACCGGGGATCTTTACGCCCGTGCGTTCCGGCGGACACATTTATGTCGATGGTGGACTGCTGAACAACCTTCCGGTCAGTGTCGCCAAGGGGATGGGGGCCGAGTATGTGTTGGGCATTCACCTGGAGACCGCGCCTCTCAGTCCGGACTCGTCGCTCTCGAGCGTCGCGGTTCTGGGACACTCCATCGATGCGGTCATTGCGGCCAATGAACGGCGCGCCATGCAAGATGCCGATATGGTGGTGACCGTCAACTTGCGGAAGTACGACACATTGGACTTCAACGCTGCCGAGGAGATCATCAAAGCGGGCTATGCCGCGGCAGCCGCAAATGCCGCGAAATTGTCAGCGCTCTCGGTGGACGAAGCGACATGGCGGCGTTATCTGGCGGAACGTGTTGCGCGCGTCAGGGGGTGAAAGTCCCGCAGTTTGTCAAAGTGACCGGCGTACCTCGGGACCTTGCCGCTCCCATCACCGAAGATATGTGGGGAGTGCTCGGTAAGCCCGTTGATCCCGCCAAGTTGGACCAGATTATCGGCCGTTCACCACGACGAGTAATTGGTTTGTGGCCCCCCGAGCACTCTACAACAGTGCACAATTCCCGCTGTTCAACGGCGAGAACCTTTTTGCGCTGTACAGGAAGCGCGTGGCGATGGGTGGATTCGACGTGGGTTATGGCTTTGGAAAGACCGGCGAGCTGCGCTTCGGATATGAAGGTGGATATCAGAAATTCAAACCGCTGATCGGGACTAGCACAGAGCTGCCTACGGTTTCCGGGCCCACAGGTGATGTCGGGCTGCAATACAACCTCGACAGATTGGATCAACCAGTAGTTCCCCGCAGCGGAGAAAGCATTCGGATCTATACGAAGTATTTTAACGAGAATCCCGGAGCGCCCCGGGGGTTCCCCCTTTCGGAGCTTCAGACGCTGAACTTCTTCCGGCTCAACGATCCATCGTCCGTGTTTCTGAATGCTTATGGAGGAACCAGCTATGGCTACAAAACAGGTGTACCACCGTTCGAGCTTGGCGGAGGAAAGCGCTTCGTGGCTTTCGGCACGAATGAGTTGTTGACGGACAAATATTTCTTGTTTCAAACCGGATATATCAGGACATTGACGAGGCTGCCGCCTCTTCTCGGCGGCACAATCGACGCCCTTGGTATGTTTGAAATTGGGAAGACTTATCAACATGCCTTTGCGCTCCCCGGCGATGTGGCCGGCGCGTTAATTGTGAACACATTGTTCGGACCGGTTGAAGTCGGCGGCGCGGTCGGGGACTATGGCCACGCCAAGTTCTTCTTCCAGGTCGGTAGAATTTTCTGAGGAACGCACGTGGCTCGCCGGCGATGCGGAAGTCGCCGAGATGCTTACCCTGGTGACAGACCTTATAGCAGCACAAACTCGTCTTCCATGAACGGCTCGGCGCGAACATCCTTGCGCAGCGCCGGGCCCTCGCTCGCCGTTCAGCGATGCGAGCTCCTCCTGTGTGCGAGCAACCAGTGCGGCCATCTCTCCCGCTCGTTGTTTCAGCAGGCGTCCCGCCGGAGTCAGCACGACGCGTCCGCCGGTGCGGTCCAGCAGACGCACTCCCAGCTCCTCCTCCAGCGTTTTGATCTGCTGAGTCACAGCCGGCTGGCTCAGGTGCACTTTTTCGCCGGCTCGCCGAAAGCTCAGGTGCTCTCAGAGCGAGCGAAAGACCCTAAGCCGGAAGTTTTCCATTGCAGCACCTCACGGGGTTGCGTCCATGGTACGCAAGGAGTTCGCGACTGTCGCGTGATCGCCGTCACAAGGTGATTGGTAGTTCCCATAAGCATTTGTGATCGGAGATTACTTCTTTCGGCTGGACAGGGCAAAGCTTCCGGAGCAACATGCCACTGTCGTATCACCGCTTGCAGAGCCGTCGGCAGGCGACTCGATCTCATTCACTCTTATCCGGTAGAAGACGGGCTGTAAGAGCGGTGGCGACGCAGACAAACTCCCAGGAGGGATGAGTTATGCGTATCGCGATACGCCTCATCGCTGCCCTTGCCTTCGCGGCCTGCTTTGCCTTTGCGCAGCAGCCAGCTAAGAGCACCGAAAAGCCGGCCACCACGGCAACCAAGCCCGCCGAAGAAAAGAAAGAAGCAGAGCCGCAGAAACCCCGCACTTTGGAAGGCTACGTCGAACAGGAAAAGGACTTCTACCACGTCCTGATGACTTCGCACCCCATCTTTCAGTATGAGAAGGAAGGCCGCATCGTCGGCAAGTACCACATCTCCGACCGCGAAGAGGAGTTCACCGAGGAAGGCGGCGGCAAGGCCTACTCGAAGGAGAACAACGTCCAGGTCTCGATGACCTACCGCCTCGGAATGGAGTCGATCCTCGACCTGCCCAATAACTTCGTTGGCGCAAAAAAGTGCGGCGAGTGCCATCCGGCGCAGTATGCAAAATGGCAGAAGTCGCGTCACGCAAAGGTTGTTCGCTTCCCCGATGAGATGGACGAAATTCCTAACAAGGATCTGAACAAGGGGCTTTACGGCTCCAAGGCCTCGGTGCTGCCCGAAGGCATCACCAAGGACGATGTCTACGCCATTATCGGCACGCCGCGCACCAAGTACGGCTTCGTCGACAGCTATCTCGTCCGTGGCAGCTATCATGTCGAAGACGGCATGCTGAAGGATCGCACCGGCAAGATCGTCGCCGGCGGCAACCAGCACTCGCACCACTGGGCGGAGTCGCTGACACCGGAGATGGCACAGAAGATCGCCGAGTACGTTCCCGGCTTTCCGACCAAGCTCGAGGACTTCGGGGACAACGGCTCCAACGTCTGGGGCATGACCAGCTATGGCGCGAAGAACCGCAAGAGCTTCCTCTTCCAGCCGGCCACCAGCTACTGTGAGGTCTGCCACAGCTTCAAGTTCGACTACAAGAGTCAAGCTGAGCTGGTCGCCGACCTGGGCAAGCCCGAGGAGCTGCGCAAGCACACTGTCAACAAGGGCATCACCTGCGAGGAATGTCACGGCGCGGGCGCTCACCTCTATGGTGCGCGCGGTGCCGGAATGCCCAGCAATTGCGAGCGCTGCCACCAGCGTTTCGCCTGGAACGCCGACGAAGCCAAGGCGAATCCGGAGAAGCCTTTCAGCTCGTTCTTCAAGACCAAGTGCCCGTCATGCGGAACCGAGGGCTCGCAGTCCTATAACACCGCCCATTACGAGAAAGGTATGCGCTGCGGCACCTGTCATGATCCGCACGAGGTGACGCAGAACGATTGGCGCGACAGCTTCACAAAACCCGGCCTGCGCAAGCAATGCCAGGACTGCCACACCGCACAGGCCAGCTTCTTCAAGGAGACCAATGTCCACTCCGGCCACGAGTGTACAAGCTGCCACATGCCGGTGATGATGAGCTGCGAGAACTTTGGCACCATCCAGTTCCCGGACTACGGCGGCTTTGACGCCACCCGAGCCGCGCACATCTGGAAGATCAACGTCGATCCCGAAGAGAAGTCGCTGAATCCGCCTCCGGGCAAAGACCGCAACTTCAAGGATGGCGCATGGCGGCTGGCAAAGAAGAACGGCAAGCCCTACATCGACCTGATGTGGTCGTGCGGCCGCACCAGCTTCAGCGATGGCGACGTGCTGATGGCCGGCGGCTGCCACAGTCCCGCGCAGAGCGCGCAGCCCAAGGAGCTGAAGTTCACCAACCAGAAGATGATCTATGACCGGGTCATGCTCTGGCAGAAGCCGGTGAAAGAAGGCCTCAGCGAGGTGAAGACCCAGCTCACCATCGCACGCTCGCGCATGATGAAGGCCAACCTAACTGATGCGCAAAAAGGGCAGGTACAGGTGATGCTCAACCAGGCGCAGGAGATCATCGATGCGGTGGTGGCCGATGGCTCCTGGGGCGTGCACGCACCGGAGTACACACTGCGCCGCGTCAACGAAGCCAGGACGCTGGCTAACGGCGCGAATGCCATTCTGCTTGCCGGCAACAAGCAGGTGGCCAAAAAGTAAACTTATAATTGACGGCCGGAGCAGCTGCGATCGTAACAGCTGCTCCAGTTGCCGGAGTGAAACGGATGCGAATCTATCGCCCTATTTCCGCTAGTGTTCTTCTTCTGCTCGTTTCCGTACTTTCTTCGCAGGCCATCACGCCGGTGGAAGGCGAGCACTTTTCGTGGATCACTCTGCGTGAGGCTCGCGATCTGTTCGGCTATTCCGATGTCAGCTTCATCGACGTGAACGAGCCGGAGATCTATGCCCGCTACCACATCCCGGGCGCAATCCACGTCACCGATGAGCACCTCGAGCGCTTTCTTCCGCCCGACCGCAAGCGCACGCTGGTCTTTTACTGTGCCGAGCGGCGCTGCTCGGCTAGCCATGCCGCTGCGCACGAGGCGGTAAAGCTCGGCTACCTGCATGTGCTCGTAATGCCGGAGGGCATCTTTGGCTGGGCTAATGCCGGTCTGCCCACCGAGCGCGGAGCTGCCGAAAAGTGATTGACGATAAGTTTCCTGTTTTCAACACAGGTTCTTAATTCAACTCCCCTCGCCTCCACCCTTATTGCCTCTTTTGCTTTCGACGCCACTCCAAGAACCACACCGATTCAGCTCCATGCCCTTCCATCTCTGGCCAACTCTGGCCAGCAGCTGCGGCATCTGACCGGCAGAGCTGCGCCCTCTACAGCCCCTGATACCACTGCAAGGAGAAGAATAGATGAAGATCTTGAGAGTAGGATCTGTGACGCTGTTGTTCGTTCTGGTAGTTGCCCTAAACGTCCAGGCGACGGATGTCGCCGGAACGCATGCCGCAATCCCTTACCCCAGCGCATCAACACCCAGGGCGGCCGATCGCGGAGCGCTGCGCGACCTGGTCAAGGAGCCGATATCGGTTACGGTCGCGCTCAGGTTGCGCGATGTAGACGAGGCAGAGAACCTGCTCAGATCGCTCCACACGCCGGGAGATCCGCACTTCCACCAGTTCCTGACCGCCGAGCAGTTTGTGGCGCGCTTCGCCCCCACGGAGGCTGAAGTCGCGCGAGTGATTGCGTCGCTGGCCAAGTATCGCCTTACGGCACAACGTACCACGGCGACAACGCTCAAGGTGACTGGCATGCCGGCCGACATGGAGCACGCATTCGCCGTGAGTCTGCGCAGCTACGAGGTTCCCGCCCGCGCTGACGCTCCTGGTTACACCTTCCACGCGCCCCTCGGTCGCGCGACGATTCCCAGTGAGATAGCGGGATCGGTGACGACCGTAGTTGGACTCGATACGCGTCCCATGTTGCGCCCGCTTAGCCGGGTATCGGTTCAGGTGGCGCCACAGGCGCCGGCGGCCCAGCCCTTGGCCGGCAATCCCCCGGGAAGCTTGACCGTAACCGATTTCGTCAAACTGTACGATGTGCAACCTTTGTACGACAAGGGCGTTTCAGGTGAGGGCCGGACGCTTGCCGTCATTTCGTTTGCCAACTTCACTCCAACCGATGTGTTTGCTTACTGGAGCGCACTCGGACTTTCTGTCAATCCGAAGCGCCTCAAGATCGAATACATAGATGGCGGCCCCGGCGCGACGAGTGACGCCTCAGGCTCACTCGAAACCACGCTCGACATCGAACAGTCCGGCGGAGTTGCTCCGGGAGCGAAGATCATCGCCTACCTGGCGCCGAATGCCAATCAGCCGTGGGTGGACGCCTTTGCCGCGGTTGTGGACTCGAACAAGGCGGACACTGTCTCGGTCTCCTGGGGCTTCTGGGAGTGGTTCCAGAACCTGGAGAATTCCCCTGTCACTGATCCCTTCACCGGTCAGGGGGTGGGCCTTGACCAGGCGACCCACGAGCTTCTCCTTCGAGGAGCAATCCAGGGCCAGACGTTCTTCACGGCATCGGGAGACGGCGGAGCCTACGAACTGAATCACGATCTTGGCTGCGATGGCCCCTATTCATCCAGTGACCCAAACAGCTGCAGCCTGACGTTGAGCGTGGATTATCCCGCATCAGATACGGCGATGACGGCCGGAGGCGGCACGACCCTGCCCGCGACCTTGGAATTCTGCCTGAATTCGGCATGCACCCCGCCCTACTACACGGTCACGATACCGCACGAGAGGGTATGGGGTTGGGACTACCTTATTGGTCTCTGTAAAGCCCTTGGATACGATCCGGTTTCGTGTGGGATCTTCCCGGCTGGAAGCGGCGGCGGCGTCAGCGTCCTCCACTACGAACCCTGGTACCAAAGCTGGATTCCTGGCGTGCAGCTCAGCCAACCCGGTCAGGTGTATGAGGCCGGGACGAATATCGCGGCATTAGGGTTGGGAACGTACTTTGCCCTGCCGGCGCACTTCCCGGGCCGCAACGTTCCTGACGTTTCGTTTAACGCTGATCCGGAGACCGGCTACGCTGTCTACTACACTTCCAACGTGACGGGATTCTCCGTTCAATCCGGATGGGGCGGCACCAGCTTCGTCGCACCGCAGTTGAACGGCGTTTCAGCGCTCTTCGGCCAGTACATACACGGGAGGTTCGGGCTCCTCAACTATCCGCTCTACGATGTGGCGCAAAGCGGTGAGGCTTACGAGGGATCCCAAGCGCCGCTGCACGCGATCAAGTATGGCAACAACTGGTTTTACGAGGGCGGCAACGGATACAACCCTGCATCCGGCTTCGGCACTATGAATGTCGCGAATTTCGCTGGCTACCTGAAGAGCCTCAGCGACGGCAGGTGAAGCGGCTGGCAGCTTCATTCGCCTGCGTAGGACAAGCACCCGGAACCCACTCTTCGCCGAATCGCGAAAGGTGGGTCTTCCGCAGTTGAAGCACACCCCACGCAGCCTTACTTCGCATACATCCGAATCGCGCGCTCGATGGCTCGCCGGCAAACGGCGCAGAACGCGTGGTGCCGAGTGAACATGATGCAGTTCAGCTCCGGACGATAGTATCCCTTCGATTCATAATTCGCGCCTTCGAACGCTCCCACCTTGCCGGCAAACTTCTGCGAGGCGAGCATGGCATCTTCTTTTTCGCGCTCCTTGCGGAAGAGCTCTTCCATCTCCGCCTCGGGTTTTCCGGCGGCGCGCAGCTCTTTGCGCTGCTGCTGAATTCCGCGCTCAAAGCGGTCGAACTCATCCTTATCCCATGGAGTAGGGATGGGCGTCCCCGCCTCCACCAGTTCCTTCCACTTCAAGGACGCGGGGTCGAGCAGCGCAGTCACATTCGGCTCCCATGGCTCGGTCCGGGTCTCCGGCGGTAAGTACGCGACATCGGAGGTGTAGTATTCGTCGGCCAGCCCCGCGAAGTGATGGCCAAACTCGTGCACGCCGACGTAGGAGGCCCACTGGTTATCCATCGCGACGGTGGCGTACTGATTGAAAATTCCGCCGCCGCCATACGTCGCGCCATTCACCAGAATCTCGACGAACTCATAGGGCGCGAATGAGGCCACATCGCGCAGCGCGCGGTTCTCCATGGTCAGGACGTAACGCTCCGTGCCGAATGTGTCATAGGAGGCGCCCAACGGCGAGCGGCGGTGAATTCCACTTGAAGGCCGCGAGACGCCTGACTCCTCCGCCGCCGGACAAAGCGCCCACACGTTGAAATCCTTGCGATGCTCGCGGAAGGGCGGAGTTGAGAAGAGCGTCTCCATGTAGCGCCGGGCATCGCTCTCGAATTTTCCCCGCTCCTTTGCCGTGTAGCCATCACCCAGGAGGAGCAGGTCAACTTTTTCCGCGGAGGGCCCCATCTTCTGCAATTCCAACAGAGGACCGGGCGAAGGTGGACGCGAGGTGTCCACGAACTTGTCCTTCGGATCTACAAGGGTCTTCCAGAGCTGCTGGAAGCTGCCGTCCTTGCGCTCTTCGAGCGAGATCTCGACCGGGCCAGCAGGAGTGGGAAAGCGCAGCGACTCGGAAAATGTGCGGTTGGCGTGCTGCGCCTCTTCCGTCGAACTCCACTCACCGAAGACCGAATTGAAGCCGCGCGAGTACAGCAGCTTTCCGCTTCCCTTCTCACGCACTTCAAAGCGGTAATTGCCTAGCTGACTCTCGTCGATCGCTTTTTCGGGATCTCCCGGCCACGGCAGGGGCTCGATGACGACGCGATCGAGGCTGAACCACTCCTGTTTTGAATTGCCGGTGTGGTAGTAGTCCACGCGCATGGTTGGCGGCGTGGACCCGTCAGCCTTGGGCTGGCTGCCGGATGCGTGCGCGGGGCTGTGAATCAGAATGAACGAGAATAAACAGAGGAACGAAACGATAACCCTGGCCTTTAGCTTCATGCCGGGGATTATACAAGCCTTCGTTTTAATTGAGCTCTCTGCTCCTCGCGAAGTTCCCCTCAAAACCGAAGTAACTTCAACATCATTTCTGCCTCAAGTGCAGCTCTCTGCGATCCGTTCTATGCAACGGGAGCGCCCTGGCTCGCGCCGGCGGCGCCGACGATCACGGCCACACCGAAGCAGCCTCTCCGATGTGGCGTCACTCCAACGTAAGGCATGCATCGAGGAGGCTACATGTACCGAGCGGTTGTTGGATTGCTGCTCCTCCTCGCCTGCTCTCCGCTTTTTGCAGCGCAGGGTGGATCGGCGACGGGCAGTCTCACGGTGACAGCGACCGTCGTCAGCTCGTCATTCTGGGCCGAGCAGCCTGACGGCAGCCTTCGCCTCATCGTCGCCAATGCTCCCGCAGGGCAGGATTTGAAAGGGATGCAGGCCGCACTGAACACTCCGCCGCGCTCGCCTGAGGTTCTCAATGTACAGCTTATCTCGCCTGCCGCGGCTGCGGAGCGGAAGCACGCTCACCGTCGCTGAAGCACAAGGTTCACTTCCCGGATCGCTCCCGGCCGCTGCGGCACCTCGACCTTCGTCGAGCCTGCTGCACCCTCCTGCTCGACGCTGAGCGTATAGCTTCCGGCAGGCATCCGGCGCAGAACGTATCGGCCCTGGGCATCGCTGCGAGTCTGGATTCCGAGCTCGACAACTTTTACGACAGCTCCCGGAACCGGCGCCTCCTTCAGCAGCTTTGCATCGTAGATGGAGACCTCGCCGGAGACGCTGCGCAGCGCGCGCACACTGAACTCGACCTTTGCCGGCGCTTCGGTTGTGACCGCGACCGTCTTCTCTTCCACATCCTGAAGATCGTAGCCGGACGGAAAAGATGCGGCTTCGGGAACGACGGTGTAGGTTCCCGCATTCAAGCCACGGAAGCGGAAGCTGCCCTCGCCGCCTGAGATCACTCGCCGCGAGACGCCTTCGGCCTGCAACAGCAGGGCAACTCCCGCAATCGGCGCTCCGGCGTCGTTGCGCAGAAATCCATAGATATATCCCTGGACGAAGTTCAGCCCGAAATCCACCGTACTGTTGATCGGAACCGTTTTTTGCGAGTCGGTGGTGAAGAAGTACGGCTCACTGGAGCTGTACTTGATCTCGATGCGGTGATCTCCATAGGGAATGCCGCCGAACCAGTAGTAGCCATGTTCGTCGGTGTGCGTCATGCGCGTGCCGTCGAGCCAGACCTCGGCGCCATCCACGCCGCGCAACGACGGCGCATATCGCGACGATGAAGCTGGATCGTAAAAGGCATGACCCGAGATGATTCCGTGATGCCTCATCAGCAGCGGAACCGGCAGCCCATGCAGCGGGTGACGATAGGCGACCTGGAAAGCCGGTTGCACCGTGGAAGCCCGCGCCATATTGCTCTGGTAGATGGAGGCGGCGAGGCTCAGCTCGTCGTTGCCTATCTTCCGCGAGTAGATGGCGGTCTCCGTGCGGTAGTGCAGCGGACTCGAGCCCGGCAGCGTGCTGCGGCTGTCGTCGAAGGTAATGCCCAGCCGCGTCGCCTCCTTGTGTCCGGAGCTCCAGTTCAGCCCGGTGGAAAAATCATCGCGCGTCGAGGAGAGATTCAGTCCGATCAGGTTGCTGAAGCCAAGGGCATTTAACTCGGCAGAGTTGCTGAGCAAAGCCATCAGCTGATCCAGCGAGGTCACCGTGATGCCCGCCTGCAAGAGCAGTTGCTGCAGCGAAGAATTGCTTGCGATGATCGAGGTCACCGAGGGAATCTGAACATCGTGCTGGTAACTCGCAGCCAATTGAAATCTGCGAATTGGCACCCCGCCGTTGAATGAATACCCGGAGGCAAAGTCTCCGGCAAGATCGCTGGTGGGAAGATACTGCGCGCCAGCGTGAAAGAAGTGCGTCTGGAAGTTCACTCCCACCGGAAAGTTCACCGTCTGGTAAAGCGACGAAGATGACAAGGAAGAACTGTAATGCGAATAGGACGATCCCGCATTCACCGAGAGCCGCCCCGTCAGGATGCGCGTCAGAGTGCCGCTGATGGTGCTTAGCTTCTCGTGCGCCTGCGGCAGATCGTAATCGGAGAGAGTCGAGGACGCTGTAGCCGAGTACTTGCGGCCAAGTGCGCCATTGAATTGCAGCTCTCCAAACGAGCCGTGCTGCGAATTCAGTGCCAGTGTGGAGAAATGCGCGGGTACGACGCGAAAACCTCCGCTCAGATGATGCTGCGGGTTCTCGTCGAGCACGGAGAGAGCGACTGCCGGCCTTGAGCCCATACCAAACTCCGCCTTGGCCCACGAGTGCTCCCTGCGCCGGTATCCATAGCCAACGGTTCCAATCGGACCGTTGCGCGAGAGACTGTGCGCGCTGGCCGGATTGGAAAAGTAATAGAGATTGCACAGCAGCGTTCCGTGATCGGAGAGACTGAAGCGGCGGCTCACTCCAAAGACATACTCCGGATCGGTGGAGAGCAGAACATTCTGATAGGCCAACATCGTCGAATAGCCGCCGTGAAACTCCCACTCTTTCCAGCCAAGGTGTAGCCCGCGAATTATCGTCTGGTCCACGGTAAGCGTCGAGTTACTCACCCGCTGATCCAGCAAGGTAACGTCGCGCTCCGGAGCGTGCAGTTGCAGCGAGAGCACCGGCATGGACGCCATGTTGGAGCTCCCGGTGAGGTAGGCCGTGCTGGAGAGCTGCAGCCGTTGAAACGACTCTCCGAATTCGCGGGTGTAATCGATGCTGTTGGTGATCTGGTGCGGATCGGAGCTGTACTGAAACCCGTAATTGCCGAACTCGTTGTGGATTGTCGCGGCTGAGTTTGCGAGCGGCGGCCGCGTCACCTCGACGGACAGAGTCTTCAGTCCGGCCGGTGTGATGACCATGATGGTGGTCTTGCCGGCATCGATGCCGACGATCCGAACCACGCCGTTTGCATAGCTGGCGTCGGCGACGGTGGCCGACAAGGAGTACGCAGCCGTCGCTCCGGCAATCTCCACCGCGAGCGTCTTGCCCATCTCCACCCGATACGATGTTTGCGCGCCGGCAACGCCCGCCAGGAGCAGGATCAGCACGGCGATGATCGGCGCACTCTTCATTCGGCCGTATGGCTGGTCTCGGTGGTCATGGTCTTGCCTTCATACTGGAACGAGCACATGACCCGGTACTTTCCGGGCCGCAGATCGCCGGCGTAGTCGGCATCGAACTCCAGCTTTTCGCCGGGAAGAAGGCGGTTCTGCGGAAACTCCAGCTTCGCGACCAGCTTGCCTTTTTCGTCGAGGAAGACCGCGACGCCCTCGGGAATCAGCGGCTCCGTACCCTTGTTCTCCAAATACTCCGACACGCGCAGTGGGGCCGTTGCCGTCGGCGGCGTCACCTTCAGCTCCGAGCCCTCCATGGCGACATGATCGGTGAGATTGAAGGTCAGCAGAGCGCCGAGGGAGGCCGTCATGCCCACCGAACCGCTCGATCCCAGACTCTCCGTTCCGCGGAAGATCGCCACCACCGCGCGAACATCGGTCGACTCCGGCAGGGTGATTCGCACCTCCACCGATTGCGTGGTGTGAGCCTTCACCACGCCATTCGGCTGCGAGAAAACCGCCGTCGCAGCGATGCTCTTCGGCAACTGCCCGGCGGGAACGAATTCACGCTTGCCGTTCTTCACCACCACGTCGTCGGCCTCCATCTCAAATGCAAAATCGTGGGAGGTCTGATTGTTGAGCGTGAGCGTCTGCACTAATGCCTGGCCGAAGCTGCCGCGGGCCACAACAACCGCCGGCGAGAGCGAAATCGTGGGAGGTGGAGCGGAGTCCGGCGACGCGGGAGCGCTCGGCGGAGGCGGAGTCTGCTGCGCGATTCCAAAGACAGGAAGGACGATGAGAGCGAGAAATACAGTCTGCGGAATGCTTCTCCGTAGTTCGGCAATTCTTACCATGATGAACCTCAGACGGAAGATCGAATCTAATTCGGCATCACTTCAAACTGCACTGCGGCTTGCTGCTGCGCATTCCGCTCGGTGACGGAATTGGGCACCTCCACCTCGAAGCGATGCCGGGACATCCTGCCGACCTGGGACTGGCCCGCCACAACTACCGGCACGCTACCCAGCGTCTTGCCATCGACGCGATAGATCAAGAGCGTGGGAGGACCTGAGAGGTATGCCATCACCGTTGCGAAGTGGGATTGATGCGAGCTGTCGTTAATCTGCAGACCAAATTCTGTTTCGGCTACAAAGCTGCTGGCTCGCTGTTCGATTGTCACACCGGCGGTGCGCGTGCCGCTATAGGAGACAGTACCTAGATCGATCGAGGCTGAAACCGCACCCCCTGCCAGCGGCGCGCCGTTGGCTAGGTTCACTACCGAGACTGACAGGCTGCTGCTGGGGGTGGTCTTCAGAAGAAGAGAGCGCGTTCCATGTTTGGCCGGACCTTTCTGCCCTCCGGCCGCGGGGACCGTAAGAACAGTCCCCGCGAGGAAGGTCAGAACAACTGCGCTAACTCCTCGAACTTTCCTACTCCGCTCCATACAACCACAGAGTACAGTCCGATGGTCCGTCTGGAAAAGAGCTAATTCGCGGTCGCCGTGAAGGTGATCGTGTTGTTTACCGTACCGCTGGTCAGCGAATACGGAATCGTAACTGCAACGGCCTCGGAAGTGGCCGTTCCGTACGATCCGTTGTTGGTGATCTGAGCTGCGCTCCCGTTGGTGACGGCGACGCCGCCAACAGTCCAAGTGTTGCCATCGTTTGTGCTGAGCTGCGCCGTAAGTGTGTACTTCGAGCTGGTGGAGTTGGCGAGGGTCACCTTGACGTCGACGGGCGTGCTGACGGTAAAGGTGCTGGCACCGCTATTGTTGGTGATCGTGATGTTGTTGGCAGAGGCGGTCGTCGCCGAGACGGTGCCGAAGGCCAAGCTCGCAGCATTCGTGCCGCCGTTGGTGAGGGCGGCGCCGCTGGCGTCCTGGCTGATTACGATTTGGACGCTGCCCGCCACGGTGGCGGAAACGGCAAGGGTTGCAGCACCCGACGGATTGGCAGCGAACGAAGCTGCGGTGAGAGCGAAGACAGCCAGTACGAGAATCAGTGTGCGTTTCATTGTTCCTTGTTCCTTCCTCTGAATTTAATTTGCTGTTGCCGTAAATTGAATCGTTGTAGTTATTGGCGTGCCCGTCGCGGGACCTCCGCTGCCGGGAGCCGCCGTTGATACCGTCAAATTCATGTTGTAAACGACGTTCGTGTTATAGGTGCCCGAAGTCGTCAACGTCTGCGCGGTGGTGCTCAAGGGAATTGCGCCAAGACTGCAGGAGATCCCCGTCGGCGCCGCGGCCGCCAACTGCGCCGTCAATTGGTAACTGGCGCTGAAGTTTCCTCCAATCACGCTCAGGTAGAACGGCGACGCGACCGTAAATTGCGACGAACTTGACGAGGTACGCGTCACTCCCGGCGAAAGCGGCCCGACCGCCGAAATAGTTCCCAAGTTCATCGTCGCCGCCGAGGACGAACCGCCCAGCGTGACGCCAGCCGAATCCGAATAGAAGACGATGGCAATGCCGTTCATGTTGACCAATGTGGCGTTGATCGTTCCCTGCGCCGTGGTCTGCGCGCTTGCCGCGCCGCACAGAATCCCGGCCATCAGGCCGGCCAACAGCACTCGAATTGTGAAGAAACGCCTCATGTCAATTTGCCGTCGCCAAATACGTAACGGTCTCCTGCAGCGTTCCCGCCGCAGCCGACCACACCACCTGAGCCTGCAGGGTCTGGG
>Ga0326727_10008537_pt1 | contig 25905 bp, 24 predicted proteins | sample MB2enrmetagenome_FD_207643 | JGI IMG/M metagenome (GOLD analysis project Ga0326727, IMG submission 207643) | Lab enriched peat soil microbial communities from McLean, Ithaca, NY, United States - MB29MY | ecosystem: Environmental > Terrestrial > Soil > Wetlands > Peat | place: USA: New York...
GCTTTCACCGCTGCAACAAATGCCAGCTTGACTTCACGATCCGAACTGGAACGATCTTCGAGCGGTCGCACATACCGCTTCACAAATGGCTGTATGCCATGTACTTGCTGGTCACCGCTCGTAAGGGTATTTCCTCCATGCAGATCGCCAAAGAGATCGGCGTACAGCAGAAAAGCGCATGGTTCATGCTTCACCGGCTCCGTGAGGCTTGCGGAGGTGAACTCGCCAAACTGCAAGGAATTGTCGAAGCCGATGAAGCCTTTTTCGGAGGCAAAGAAGCCAACAAACACGAGTCGAAGAAGCTCCGGGCCGGTCGCGGCTCTGTCGGCAAGACGGCGGTTGTCGGGCTGAGGGAGCGCGGCGGTCGCACCATCGCGTATCCCGTCCCGAACACAGATAAAGAGTGCTTGCAAGGGGCGGTCATCGATAACGTCGAAGTTGGAACTCAACTTATGACCGATGAATCGACCGGCTACGCTGGAATTGGTGGACTCTTTTTCGGCCATGAAACCGTGAACCACAGCGCCGGGGAGTACAGCAGAGGCGATGTGAACACGAACTCCATTGAGAGTGTTTGGGCGGTCATGAAGCGCGGTATGTACGGCGTCTACCATCACGCCAGCCCCAAGCACTTGCACCGCTATGTGGACGAATTCACCTTCCGCTTGAATGATGGGGACGTGAAACGGCACACGCTTGAGCGGCTGGACAGCTTCATTAAAGCCGTTGACGGGAAGCGTCTGACCTATGCGAGGTTGATTCAATGAAAACTCCAAAGGTGCTCGATAAGATGGTCGATGTTGTGCTTGCATATCGGCCACCTGAGAGACAAAAGCCACCGCGCAAGCGGAAGAAATCCACAAAGAAGGTAACTCCCGACGAATCAACAAAACGGGAGTCAAGTACGTAAATCCCATATCGATAGTCTGACCACGCCGCTGCAAGAGCAAGTGGGCCTTGCGCAAATCCATTGTGCTTTCAAAACTTGCGCGCGCCTTGAGATTCGTTCTCGCTTCTTTGCTATCAACTTGTCCCAGACCCTCTTCAATCCCTACGAACCACACCTCCGCCGACGGATTCCCATAGCCCAAGAAACTGGCAATTGTTTCGTATTCATCTGTTGACAAATCTGGATTGCGCTCGGCCATCCGATGCCCCCATAAGAAATCGATAAAACGCGCACGTTAGTTGATCACGCTGCGACCTACCGATAGACTTCCCGGCGACTGGGAATCTGCAAAACCAGAACCGTCAGCACGCCGTCTTGAATGTCGCAAAAGATGCGGTAGTCGGCCACTCGATAGCGCCACAGATCGCCACGTGAGCCCCTGAGAGCTTTGCCCAACTCGCGCGGATCGTTGCTGGGAGCAACGCGGCCATCCATAAAGTCGACGATGCGCCGGGCGGCGAGTTTGTCCAGCTTGCGCAGTTGCTTCTTCGCGGTTTCGGCGTACTCAATCTTCCAGGCCAAGGTCGTTCTTTACTTGAGCCGCGGAGTACGCACGCTCCTTGCCTTTGCGAATGCGCTCCAGCGTCGCGGCGGCCAGGTAGTATTCCTCCATTTCGGCGATGCCGCTTTCAATGATCTCGCGGAGATAGAAGGCCTTTGTACGCCCCGTCCTGGCAGCAAGCCGATCTAGCCGGTTCGCGATTTCCGGCGCAAGCCTGATTGAAGTAGCCACGACCACCTCCGGAGTGAATACTTGTATTCATTGTATCGCGCCGCTCGGCCGAGTGGACAATTCTCGCAGCGTCTTTGCTCCTGCCGATTGGTTGAGAAATCGTGCGAGGAATCCCCGGCTCCCCTTCGTTATCAGGACGTTCTGTAGAATCGCTGTATGCGCCGCTTCGCTGTACTCCTCATTTTCGCCGCTGCCGCTCTGGCACCGGCTGCTTTTGGGCAGGCTCCGGAAACCAAGAGCACTCCGGCTGTCCCGGTTTGCCTGCCTACCACCACCCTCGACGAGCTGATCAAGGCCACGGACGACGCGGTCAGCGGGCCGGCGGACAAGGACCGCACCTGCTTCCGCCAGCTCTTTCTGCCCGATGCTCGGCTGATTCCGATCCGGATCGCAGCGGACGGCACTGCCACGCCACGCATCCTGACCGTCGACGGCTGGATTGACGCGGTGCGCAAGCGCGGCAGCGCCGTTTTCTATGAGCGCCAGGTCAAGGTGAAGACCGAGGTCTATGGCCACCTGGCCCACTTGTGGAGCACCTACGAAACCCGCCCCACGCCCGAGGGCAAATTCGAAGTGCGCGGCATCAACAGCATGCAGGCCATCTTCGACGGCAAGCGCTGGCAACTGATTGAAATCGTGTGGCAAGCCGAGACGCCCGCCGAGCAGGTGCCGGAGAAGTATCTGCCGTGAGCACGCAGACCTTTGCGCTGGTTGACCTCGAGACCATCCGCGCGGCGGCGCGGCGGATTGCCGGCGTGGCGGTGAGGACGCCGCTGGTGCGCGCGCCGTTTCCGGGGATTGCGGGGCGCGGGACTTCGCGGGAGATCTGGCTCAAGGCCGAGAGCCTGCAGCCCATCGGAGCGTTCAAGATCCGCGGCGCGGCCAACAAGATCCTGCAGCTTACGCCGGAGCAGATCGCGCGCGGAGTGATCACCTATTCGAGCGGCAACCATGCCCAGGGCGTGGCCTACGCGGCCCGCGAAGTGGGCGCCAAGGCTGTGATCGTGATGCCGTCGAACGCGCCGGCCATCAAGCGCGCCGCCACGCTGGCGCTGGGCGCCGAAGTGGTGGACGTGGGCGTGGCTTCGAGCGAGCGGCTGGCCGTGGCCGAGAAGCTGGTTCGCGAGCATGGGTATGTTGTGGTCCCGCCTTATGACGACGAGCAGATCATTGCGGGCCAGGCGACTTGCGGCCTGGAAATTGCGGAAGAGCTGCCGGATGTGGACCTGGTGCTGTCGCCGGTGAGCGGAGGCGGCCTGCTGAGCGGCGTGGCGGCGGCGGTAAAATCCGCCACGGCGGACGGCCGCAAGCCAATGGTGTTTGGCGTGGAGCCGGAACTGGCCGGAGACACGGCGGAGAGTTTTCGCACCGGTTCGATTGTTACCTGGGCGGCGGAGCTGACCAGCCGGACCATTGCCGACGGGCTGCGCACGCAGAGCGTGGGCGAGCGCAACTTTGCTCACATCCAGGCATTCGTGGATGGCATCATCACCGTTACCGAGGCGGAGATTCGCGCCGCCATGAGGGCCATTGTGGCGACGGCGCGGCTGGTTCCCGAGCCGAGCGGGGCGGTGGCGGCAGCGGCGCTGCTGTTTCATGGGGCGGAGTTGCCGGCGTACCGCAAGGCTGTGGCGGTGGTGAGCGGCGGGAATGTGGCTCCCGGCATGCTGGCTGAGGTGCTTACGGAGGGTGCGCATTGACCGGCGCAGCGGCGGGTTGAGCGTCGTGGACTCCCACCCATTCCGCCGAAAGCGCGGAATGGATGGGGCACCCTGGGGATTGTCTGCTGGCTGAGGTGCTTACGGAGGGTGCGCGTTGACCGGCACAGCGGCGGGTTGAGCGTCGTGGACTCCCACCCATTCCGCCGAAAGCGCGGAATGGATGGGGCACCCTGGGGGTTGTTCGTTCGCAGAAGTGCTTACCGAAGATCCCTCGTAGCGTCGTTTGGAATATGATTTTGCCTGTGATGCATCCCCGACGTGCCAATCCGCGAAATGCCGCAATCTGCATGACCATCCTCTGTGCCATCCTTCCCCTGAGCGCCCAGAAGAAGGACAAGCTGGAAAAACCGATGGCCGGGCCGCGCGCCACGCCGCTGCGCGTCAGCATTCTCTACATCTCGCCCGATACGACCGCGCAAAAGGTGGACCGGGTGCAGATTGGGCGCGAGATGGTGGTGGCGGAAAAGAGCGGTCCCTGGCTGCGCGTCTACGCCAACACCGATATCGAAGAGGTGCGCGAGAAGGACACGCCCATTTTCGGACACGACGAAACGCCGCCGCCCATTTCGGGCTGGATGGAGGCCAAGGGGGTGGTCGTCGAAACCACGCCGGGCGGCGACCTGGTGCTGATGGGCGAGGCGGCTAACCAGGAGTCTCTGGCGTCCGATCCGCGCGGTCCCATCAATGCCGCCAAGAGCGCGCGCCTGCTCTACCGGCGGCTGGTGGAGATGTTCCCCAACTCGCCGCAGGCTCCGGAGGCTGCCTGGCGCGCTGCCGATATTCTGTGGCAATTGCAGAAGGCCGACGCCTCTTCGCGGCCCTCCGCGCACGAGAAGGAAGCTTACCTGCGCGACCAGATGGACGAGGAGGAGATGAAGAAGGTGATCAAGTACTATCCGCATACCCGGCAGGCAGATCTGGCAGCCTATGAGCTGATCGACAACAAGCTGTGCGGAGACTGGCAGGGGCAGCCGAAGTGCCCCGAAAAAGAGTCGGAGGCCTATGAGAAGAATGCGGCCGAGTATCCCGACGGGCCGCGCACCGCGCAGGCGCTCTACCAGGCTGTCTATCGCCAGGCGGTGCTGGTGGACATGTATGCAGCCGATGGAAGCGACAAGAAGAGCGACGGCGCCAAGGCGCATGCCCATGAGCTGGCCGCCAAACTAAAGGAACACTTTGCGCAAACCGATTCTGCGTGGCGGGCGGCGGCGCTGGTGTACAAATTGGATGAAGGCGTTCCTGTTTACGGCATCGACCGGGAGTGAGCCGATTGCGGGCTCCCGCGTACTGCCGCAGTTCCACATTACCTGCATTCCGGAGGCTTCTTGAACGACTATCTGATGTCCGTTTTGCTGGGCATTGTGGAAGGATTGACGGAGTTTCTTCCGGTGAGCTCGACGGCGCATCTGCGCATTGCCGAAGCGCTGATGAAGATTCCCATGGACGATGCTTACTGGAAGATGTACACCATCGTCATCCAGCTGGGCGCGATCATCGCGCTCATTCTTTTGTTTACCGGGCGCATTGTTGGCTTCATCCGGACCTTTCCCAAGGGCGAGAACGGCAACCGCACCTGGCTGACGCATCCCATCTCGCTCACGCTGATCGCGTTCGCTGTCACGTCGGTGCCTTCTCTGCTGCTGCATAAATGGAGCGACAAGCACCTGGGCAGCATTGCCGTGATTGCGTGGGCCATGCTGTTGGGCGGCATCGTGATGTGGATCATCGATGCGCGCAGCGAGCGCCAGGAGCCCATCACCACCGAAGTAGAAGACATGGGCCTGGGCCAGGCGATCTGGATCGGTCTCTGCCAGACGCTCTCGGCGGTGTTTCCGGGCACTTCGCGCTCTATGTCCACCATCGCCAGCGGGCAGCTGGCCGGCCTCACCCGACCCGCCGCGCTTGAGTTCAGCTTTCTGCTCTCCATCCCCACGATGATCGCCGCCACCGGCTGGGACTTCGTGAAGGAGGTCTACCTCAACAAGGCTGTCGGGCCGGATGGGGTTGCGGTCAGCCACGTGGTGATGAACTCCGAGCGCTGGATCGTGCTGCTGATCGGCCTGGTTGTCTCCTTCATCGTGGCCCTGGGGGTGGTGGAGTGGTTCCTGATGTGGGTGCGCAAGCACGGCTTCGCGATGTTCGCGATTTACCGCATTATCGTTGGCGGATTACTGCTCCTGTTTGGCGCCCGGATCATGGCAAGCTGAGGCTGAGTGGGAAGAGGCGGGCTGCCAATGTGGAAATTCCTTAACTTCCTTCACGGGTATCGCACCCGGATCAACTACATGTGGATCTCAGTGTTCAGCGTGGGTTGGTGCTGGGAGTGCGCATCCCATCTACGGGATTATCTTGCCGTCGGCGGCAGAACCGCAGGCCAGTTCGTCGCGGCCAACTCGGCATACGCTTTGGTTACTGGGATCGCCGCGCTGGTGTGGCCGGTGGCCACATGGCAGCGGACGTACTGCGTCGGCGCCCCGAAATGGGGTGCGGCTCTCTACACGGCTGGCCTGGCGATCCTGTGGGCAGTGCTATTCAGCTTGCACCTTTCCCGGCCAATTGCCCTGGGGTTGTGGCTTCTGGTGCCGTTGCCGCTGGCGATTCCAAAGGGGGATCTGGGCAGAGGGATCGTTGAGCCGGTAGAGGCAGGGTTGAAATGATTCTGCTTCTTGACTAAGATAAATTAGCAGGATCAATGCAAACATGATCACCGCAACCATATTCGAGGCAAAGACCAATCTCTCCAGCCTGGTTAAAAAGGCTCAGAGGGGCGAAGCCGTGATTATCACTTCAGGACGGGCAAAGACTCCGGTGGCGCGGCTTGAGGCCATTCGGCCGGTTGGGAAGAGGCGGCTCGGCGCCCTGGAGACGCCGGGGTTTGTGTTGCCGGAGCAGTTCTTCGAGCCTCTGCCTGAGGAGGAGCTGCGCCTCTGGAATGGGGACGGCCAGTGAAGGTGCTGCTTGACACGTGCGTCGTGATTTGGGCAACCCTGTCGCCTTCATCCCTCAGCCGCGAGATACGGGAACTCATTGCAGACGAGGCAAATGAGGTGCTTGTATCGGCGGCCTCGGCGTGGGAGATCGCAACGAAGGTCCGCACTGGCAAGCTGCCGGGAGCGGAGAGACTGGAGAGGGAATATCTCGACGTGATGGACGATGCGGGCTATACGCTTCTCGCCATCGACACGGAGTCGGCGCTGCGCGCGGGCCGGCTGGTTGCCGAGCATCGAGACCCATTCGACCGCATGATTGCCGCCCAGGCGCTGGCCCAGGATATCCCAATTCTCAGCCCCGATTCGCAGTTGGACCAGTTTGGGATACGGCGAATCTGGTGAGGACGACTGCGTCAGGCCGCCATCCGGCCCGGGGGTGGACAGCAAGGTTCCCCCTGCCTGCTTTCCGGCCGGCAGGGGATGCACAGCGGGGATAATAAAAGCTGCTCTGGGATTCTCCGCCCGCTGCCCGGCGCCCGGTGGACGCAGGATTCCGGGCGGCCAGGAGCTGGACACCCCCCGCCATGAAGCCCATTCGCCTTGTTCTTTCGCCGACGCGAAGCCGCCCACTGAACCTGTTCCTGGGGCTGGTACTGCTGCTGGTTTCGCTTCTGATGCTGCTGGCGCTGGCGACGTATCACCCCACGGACCCCTCGCTGAACACGGCCACCGGCACGGCCGCATCCCATTATGTGCGCAACTGGATCGGGTTATTTGGCGCATATTTCAGCGACATTCTGCTGCAATCGCTGGGGTTGACGGCGTTTCTGCTGCCCGTATGGCTGGGCGGCCTGGGCTGGGGCTGGATGCGCTCACGGCCCGGCGGTTCGGCGTGGCTGCGCTGGATGGGCACGCTGCTGGCGCTGACTTTCGTTCCTACGGTTTTTGCGCTGCTGCCGTGGCACTGGCGGTGGCTCCATGTGCTGCCTGTCGAGGGCGTGGTGGGCCGGCTGATGGCCGGTGTGCTGGTTGGCTACATGAACATCCAGGGCGCCTGGCTGGTGGCCGGCGCGCTGGCCGCGGCCGGGCTCTACTTTGCCTCGGCGGTGAGCTTCTCTGCCCTCATGGAGATCGTGGAGGAGCATTGGATTCAGTTCCGGGCTCTGCACGACCGCTGGCGCAACTGGCGCGAGGAGCGCGCGGAGATCAAGGCGGAGCGCGACGCGCGACGCGCCGAGGCAGCCGGACTGGTCCCCGACCTGGGGTCCGTTGAGCAGCGCCAGGGCTGGTTTGGCCGTTTCTTCCGGCGCCGCGAGCCTGCACCCGAGCCAGACCCGGTCGATGAGATCCCAGCCTTCCAGCGCGCCGTTCCGCAGCAGAAGGAAGAAGAGGTGCCGATCACGGCTCCGGTGCGGCGCAGCATCTGGGAGCGCGGGCCGGGAGAGACGGTTCCCACGGCGACCTCCGCCCCAGCCGCGGCAGCGCCCGCGCAGCCTCATCCTCTGGACCCGCGTGCGCCAGGTCTGCGCCCCGACCCTCGCGCTCAGGACTTGCAGTTTTTCGAGCCCCTTCCGCCGGAATCTCGCATTCCGGAGCCGCGCACGCCTGCCCGCCTTGAGCCCGCCGCCGCAGCGACTCATCCCCCCGGCGAGATCGCCATTCATGGCCGCGCCGATGCCGCCATCCGCACGGCTACCGTGGCGCCCAAGAACGTGAGCGGCTTCAAGCTGCCGCCCAGCACTCTGCTCAATGCCGGCGATGGCCCGCAAGCTATCCGCGAAGACGAACTGCGCGAAGAAGCCAAGGTGCTGGTGGAGAAATGCGGCGAGTTCGACGTGCGCGGCCAGGTGGTGCAGATCAACCCCGGTCCCATGGTGACCACCTACGAATTCAAACCCGAGGCGGGCGTGAAATACTCGCGCGTGACCGGCCTGGCCGACGACCTGTGCCTGGCCATGCGGGCTGAAAGCATCCTCATTGAACGCATGGCGGGCAAAAGCACGGTGGGCATCCAGGTGCCGAATCACGAGCGCGAGACGATTCATCTGCGCGATGTGCTGGAGTCGGAGACTTTCGGCAAGTCGAAGGCGCGGCTCACGCTGGCTATGGGCAAGGACATCAACGGGCGGATCGTGACCGCCGACCTGGCTTCAATGCCGCACGTGCTGATCGCCGGCTCAACGGGCTCGGGCAAATCGGTGGCCATCAATGCCATGATCATGAGCCTGCTGTTCCGCACCACGCCATCGCAGGTGCGGCTGATCCTGGTCGATCCCAAGCGCGTTGAGCTGGGCATGTACGAGGGGGTGCCGCACCTGTTCACGCCCATCATCACCGAGCCCAAGCTGGCCGCCAATGCGCTGCGCAACGCGGTGCGCGAGATGGAGCGCCGGCTGAAGCTGCTGGCGAGCCGCAGCGTGCGCAACATCGACCAGTACAACAAGCTCTTCGACGGCGTGATGCCTTCCCTTTTCGACGACAACGAAGACGAGCAGCCGCTGCCCTACATTGTGATCATCATCGACGAGCTGGCCGACCTGATGATGCTGGACCGCGCCAACGTGGAAGAGTCGATTACCAGGCTGGCGCAGATGGCGCGCGCGGTCGGGATTCATCTGATTCTGGCCACGCAGCGGCCGAGCGTGGACGTGATCACCGGGCTGATCAAAGCCAACGTGCCTACGCGGATCAGCTTCCGGCTGGCCACCAAGGTGGATTCGCGCACCATCCTCGACACCAACGGGGCCGAGGCGCTGCTGGGCCGCGGCGATATGCTTTTTCTGCCGCCGGGAACGAGCCGACTGATGCGCCTGCACGCGCCGTATGTCAGCGAGAAGGAGACCGCGGCGGTGGTGGACTTCTGGAAGGCGCAGGGACAGGCCGAGTATGTCGAGGGGTTCCTCGAGTCGCCCAAGGACGAGCGCGTGCAGGTGGAGGGTTCGAACGCCGATCCGGACGAGAACGACCCCATGTTCGACGATGCGGTGCGGCTGGTGTTTGAATTCGGCAAGGCTTCAACGTCGCTGCTGCAGCGGCGGCTGAGGATCGGCTACGGCCGGGCGGCGCACCTGATCGACCTGATGGAGCGGGACGGGCTGGTTGGGCCTGCCGATGGGTCGCGGCCTCGTGAACTGCTCAAGGCGCCGGGCTGGCTGCATGAGGTCTCGGCAGTCAGCGAATAGGTCCTGGCTGAAGTTGGCTGGGGCATCGAAGACGGCGAAAGATGAACATTACTTTTTCTTTGGCCACGCCCGCCGACGTGCCGGCTCTTGCCGCGCTGCATACGGCCGTTTCACGCGACTTGACCCGCCGCTATGGGCACGGCTTCTGGTCCTCCGAGGCGACCGAGCGCGGCGTGATTGCGAACATGCGCTACGCGCGCGTCCTCATCGTGCGCAAAGGCAAGGCACTTGTCGGCACGCTGCGTCTGGCCAATAAGAAGCCATGGGCCATTGACGTCTCTTACTTCACGCGGGTGAAGAAGGCCATCTATCTCACCGGCATGGCGGTCACACCGCGCCTGCAGCGCCAGGGAATTGGCCGTATGCTGCTTCAGGAAGCTGTTGCGGAGGCGAGGGCGTGGCCGGCGGATGCGATCCGTCTGGACGCCTTCGATGCCACCGCGGGCGCGGGCGGCTTCTATGCTCGCTGCGGTTTCCGCGAGGTGGCCCGGGTTGTCTACAAAAAGGATCCGCTGATTTATTTTGAGCTTGTCTTGAGTTAGCTGAGTGCACACCTTCGCCGCGCATTTCAGGGAAAGGTTGGATAGCATCACTTATCGATAGCTCTTAGTTCTTAGAGCGCGATCTATAAACGATTTGGGCGGTGCCGCCTGCGATTCCCGCAGGGGTTGAAACCCAATACTCTCTGGCGCCAATTGGCACGACTGAAGTCATGCCCTGATACAAAGCCAGTTTATGAAAGACGCTCCGGCCTCTTGCTTCAAGGATCAAACAAAGCGAGACTCAACGCGCTTTACAACATTAATCAATGCCCTCGACGGTTGGCAGCCCCTTGGCCAGCTGTTGCCGGAATCGTGCTTCGCAAGCCGGATTCAGTACCTCTTCTTCCTTTGTCAGTTGCGGCTCAAGAAACCTTGAGGAGGTAACGGCGCCGTCGCGAAGCACATCGACGCGGATCAGCTGGTCGTGGCCATAGTGTTGAATCACAGCGGTGAGTTCCTGCGGCAGGTCAACTGCGGGGAGAGGAAGGCGGCGCAGGCGAACGTAGCCCGGAATATCCATGCTGACGGGGATACCGTATTGCTGCAGATAGCTGGAATTTCCCTCAACCTGAACCATGTGGGTTGCACCAGCCACCCAGTCTCCGTTTTTGGCGCCGGAGACGTTGACGCTGACGAGCGCGCCGCTGACTTCGTAATCTGCCGACACAACGGCAAATTCAGGAGACGCGCGAAAGACCCTGACAAGACTGACCGAAGTGAGCAGCGGCAAACTGGCGGGAGGGTTCGCGGTCTCAGGCGGGACAACGTCAATCGCCGTATGAGAATAGGAATGAACCGACACCGCGCTATACCCGCGCTCCAGGGGACTGGCGTAGAAGCAGGTTTTCTCGGAATAGACGCTGCCGAACGGGCCTTTCAGCACCACGGTTGTCTTCACCGTTCGATCCAGTATCTGATTCTTGCCGGTTTCAAGGTAGAGCAATCGCTCGGGGGATGCAGCCACAGGCTTCTGCTCGAAGTGGTCCACTGTAGTCAGCCCAGTGCCCGTATGAAAGAAAAGATAAAAGGCGCCCGAAGTGGGCGACATCATCTGACGCGGACCAACTGGAATCAAGTGCAGACTTGGATCGATCGCCAGTTCCCTGACGTAGTAGTTCATTGGCCCGGAAAACAGGCCGCAGGAGGCGCAGGCCAGCGCGAGAACCGATCCGAGCGCAGCCGGTCCGGCGCGCATGGTCAGCGCACCAGCGCGTCGAGCTGACGCACGTCGAGGCCGGCCTCCCGGTAGTACTTGCGGCAGAGCTCGAGCATGCTGAATCCGTCCTCGTAGGCCGCAAAGCGGCCGTCAACCGACTTATCGAGATAGATCAAGCCGCCTCCCACGATGAAGAGGGTCACCATGGGTTCCGGGGAATCCGCGGTGATCACCAGCGTGTGGGCCTCGCCGGCGGGCTCGAAGATGAAAGTCCCCGGCGTGGCAATCCAGTCATGTTCAAGGTAGCGCCAGTGGCCGCGCAGGGTGTAGCCCTGGACGGTGCCGATGTGGTAGTGCGTGCCGATCATGGAGCCGGGAAGCCCTTTGACCACGACACTGAATCCGCCGGTGGTGACGTTGAAGTGGCAGGGTTGGAACGAAACTCCTTCCGCGTAGGGAACCCAGAGCCGGTCGTCTTCCAGGTCGATGTTGGCGATGAAATGTTCCCGGCTCCTCTGGTCGCGTTCGAGGCCATCGGTAAAGCTGGAAAAGGCGGCAATCGGCATGTTTTCTCCTTAGGCCGGAATCTCGATTGCTGCCTCCCGGCGTGGGTAGTATACGTGTGGACGCGGGGAGATTGGCCGAAGCGGCTGCCAGACGAGCGTGCCCGTCCGCTTCATCTCTTTGGGCGGAATGGGCGGGAAAGCGCGATCCCCGCCTGGAGCGCCGGGATTCCGCGAGCGTCCGCCCGCCGCGGCGCATCTATTCCACATGGAACCGACCACGATGAGGAGAGCCCTTGTCCTTTGCCTGCTGGGGTGCGCGACGCTGATGGCGCAGATGCCTCCGCCTACGGCGCTGCCCGGCAAGCCGTTTTTCATCCGGAAGACCTGGGTTATCGGGGGCATCGGACCCTGGGACTACCTGACCCTGGACCCCAAGACTCTACAGCTCTTTGTGGCGCACGGCACTGTGGTGCAGGTGGTGGACGTGAATACCGGCACGGTGATGGGCGAGGTTTCAGGCCTGCGTGCCGCTCACGGCATCGCGCTCGACGATACGGGTCAGTTCGGTTACGTGAGCGATGGGCCGGCGAGCGAGGTGAAGGTCTTTGACCGCGGCACGTTGAAGGTGGTGGCTGCCATCCCCACCGGCCCCAGTCCGCGCGCGGTGGTGTTCGAGCCCCAGACCAAGCTGGTGTTCGCAGTGAGCGCCGATCCAATCCCGGAGAAGCCAAGTGTCCCGGAAAAGCCAAGAGCTCCGGAACGGCCGGGCGCGGCCCCGCCGGCCAACGTCAACCGGCCCCGCAGCGCGCGGAACGGTGCACCCCAGGAATACAAATCGACCATCACGGTGATCGATGCGCAGACACAAAAAGCGCTTGGGACCGTTGTGCTGCCCGGCAAGCTAAGTTTCGCGCAGGCCAGTGGCGAGGGACAGGTGTATGTGAGCATCGTGGACCGCAACGAGATTGCCTGGATCGACGCCACCGAGATTGAGGCGCGCATGCACGGAGCGCCCAGCAGAGCCGAAACCGCCCTCGCGGAGGCAGGACAGCCCGTCCCGGCAAGACAACCAGGCGCCGGGGTCACGCTCGACTGGAGCGCCATCCCTCATTCAACCCAATCCTCGGGCAACCGGGTGCGCTTCTTTCCCCTCGGGCCGGGGTGCCGTGAGCCGCGCGCCCTAGCCGTCGACAGCAGGCATGTACGCCTGTTTGCCGCCTGCGACAACATGAAAATGGAGGTGTTGAACGGCTCTACAGGAGAACTTGTGACCTCGCTGCCGATCGGCCCTGGCGTCGATGCCGTGGGATACGACGCTGAGCACGGGCTGATCTATACAGCCAATGGCGACGCGCAGGGAAGCCTCACCATCATTCGCCAGGACGTTACCGACTCGTACAACGTGATTCAGATCCTGCCTACGAGGGATCGCGCCAGGACACTGGCTGTTAACCCATCCTCCGGAGAGGTTTACCTGGTGACCGATCTGACAGGCGTGAAGCTGGGTCAGCCCGGAGGCATCGGGACGCTGAAGACCGCTCCCATCGACGGCAGCTTTCAGGTACTGGTGATTGGAAATTGATGGTCAACGTCCGGCGAACATACCTGACCAGCGTCAACCGTGAGGCTGTTCATCCGCGTCGGGGTGATTCGGGTGATGCTCACCAGAGAATTTCCCCAGCCAGCCACTCATGTTAAGGCTTGGAGCCGATCGTCCTGGAGTTCTTCCTGCAGCGCAAGGCGAGGCTCAGATTCCGTGGGCAGGGGAGCAGGCTGCGTGACGGCGCAGGTGCATTCGAACCGGTGCTCTTCGAGTTCGTTCTTTGCGCGCTCTAATTCCACCTTTATAAAAGCCACTAATTTCCTGCTGATTCGAAAATGCGCAGAGTTACGAGCCACAGTGTACTCATCAAGCTTGGCCTCAAGTTCACGTTCCAATTCCTGACAGCGCATGCAATTCATTTTCGCCTCCGATTCTTCCATTCGGTTTGCGCTGAATACGGCCTAGCTTTGCACTAGCGAGTCTAGTATCCCCTTTCGCCAAGTCACATGTATGTGCCCTCAGTCACTTTTTGTCAACGCCGGCTGAAAACTCCCCTGCCTCCCGGGGATGAAGGTTTCCAGTTTCAGCCGGTTGGCGTGAAGATGGAACCGGCTGGCGAAGCGGAGGCGGGCTCAACGGTCATCTTGCCCGTGGACCCCGCCACCAAACAAGTCAACCGCGTACTTCCACTGACGCCAACAATTGACGGGAGCGGTTCCCCACGTGGTATAAGTCAAGCATTCCCGGCTTATCTGTGATTGGGAGTGGCACACTAGTCCTATGCTCGATTTCCGCGCGCACCTGCTGCTGCCCAGGGTGCTCCTGATTGACGACGACATGGTGAGCCGCGAGGTGCTGGCGACGGTGCTCACCATGAGCGGCTACACCATCCACACAGCGGTGGATGGGGAGGCCGCGCTCAAACTGCTGGAGAGCAAGGAGTGCGCGCCGGAAGTGATCCTGATGGATACGCAAATGCCGGGACTGAGCGGGCTGGCGCTGCTCAAGAAGCTGCGAGCGAGCACCAAGGCCGTAGTGTTTGCGATCAGTGGCAGCGAGGCGCCGGACGAGGTAGTGGCTGCCGCCGACGGGTTCCTGCTGAAACCCTTTGGCTCAGAGGCTTTGCGCAAGGCTCTTGAAGAGCGCGGCACGCCGGCACGGCAAGCCGCCGCCGAGGCCGCCAAGGAGGAGGCGCCGGTGGTGGCGCCCGAAGTGCTGGCCCGGCTGCGCGAGATGATGCCGGAAGCCTCGGTGCGGGAGATCTATTTTGCGGTGGTCGCGGACCTGGGCCGGCGGACCGAGGCGCTGGAGGCGGCGATTGCCAAGAGAGACTCGGGGGAGATCCGCCGCATCGGCCACGCCATCAAGGGAGGGTGCGCCATGGCCGGCGCCGCCCAGGCGGCGAAGCTGGGCGCCCAACTCGAAGCCGGGAGTGACCAATTGGATAACATTCCGGTGTTAGTGCGCGATTTGCACTCCGCCACCCGCGACCTGCAGCGTATGCTGAAGGTTGAATTTCCGGCATAGGCGAACGCCGGCTTAGGGAGGGTTGCCGCTCAAGTGGAAAGACCGATCCGAATTGTGTTGGCGGATGACCATCCTGTTGTCCGCATTGGCGTGCGCAATATGCTGAGCCCCGAGGAAGGCTTCGAAGTAGTTGGCGAGGCCGCGGACGGGGACGAGGCCATCACTCATACGCTCGAACAGGAGCCGGACATTCTTCTGCTGGACGTGCAGATGCCGCGCCTGCCGGGCCTCGAAGCCATGCGCGCCATCATGAACGGCACGCCGACCGTCAAGATCCTGCTGCTGACCTCGACCATCACTACCCAGCAGATTATCGAGGCGCTGCACATCGGCGCGCGGGGTATTGTGCTGAAAGACGCGCTGGCCGGGCACCTGCAAACCGCGATCCGCACCGTGTACGCGGGCGACTACTGGATTGGCGGCAAGCGCGTGGTGAACCTGGTTTCGGCGCTGCGCGACCTGATGCAGCAGGCAGCCGTGCCGCAGCGCAAGACATACGGGCTCACTCCGCGCGAACTCGAGGTGGTGGGCTGCATCGTGGAAGGCTGCAGCAATCGCGACATCGCCAAGCAGTTCAACCTGAGCGAAGAGACCGTGAAGCGCCATCTTTCGAACATCTTCGACAAGACGGGCGTCTCGACGCGGCTGGAACTGGCGTTGTTTGCCATCGCGCACCAGTTGGTTACACCCACCTAGAGCGGGAGTCCTTCCCGCTCGCGGAAGTTTCCGCGACAGTCCTGACGACTTGTCTGCCTTGCCGCGCCGTTTCTTCAGGTGATGAGGAACTGTTGCGCCAGGCGGTCGAGCAGATCGTCCGTGGCGTCGCAAATCCCTGTATGCACCGGCGAGGGCTGGATGATGGTGCTGCGCGGGGCCGTGAGCCAGTGAAAGCGTTCGCGCTGGGACAACTTCGCAATGGGACCTGAGGCGGGATCGCCCGCGCAGATGCGCGGAATGGCGTCAAGATGTTCGCGGACCAGGTCAAGGTCGATTTCCGGCCACAGGGCCTTGAGGCGTTCGGCGTCGAGGTGAACGCGCGCAGCCAGGTAGCGCTTCTCAAGGCAGAAGGCAACGACTCCCGCGTTGATGAACTCCTGTCGCTCCACGCGGGGCACGACGCGGATGATGGCGTAATCAAACGAGGCGGGCATGGGCACCGATCGCCTCCTGTTCGAAGATATGCGAAGCCTGAAGCCGGTTGGCGAAGAAATCGACATAGGCGGCGCGTTTTTGGTCCGCAGTTTGATCGCCGGGGATGGGATCGAGCCATGCATCGGGGATCTGGTGGACGATTTCGGCGATGATTGCTTCGTTGAGCCGGCTGTGCGCGATGGCGCCGGCCTGCTCGATTTCAGAGGCCCAGGGCAGCAAGATGTGGTGCTCGATCTCGCGGAACGGTGATTCGATCTTCCGGTCCATCGTGGGCCAGTTATGGTGGAAAAACAGGGCTGCGCCATGGTCGATGAGATAAAGCTTGCGATGCCAGACGAGCAGGTTGGCGTTGCGCGGGGTACGGTCGACATTCTGCGTGAAGGCATCGAACCAGACCGCAAGCGAGGCCTCGGCGGCCGAGACCGCGTCATGGGCTGCCGGATCGAACATGGTGGAGCCGGGGAGATAGTCGAGGGCCAGGTTGAGGCCCACGCTGGTTTTGAGGAGTTGGCGAATCTCGGCATCGGGCTCGTTGCGGCCGAGAGCGGCATCGATGTGGATGAAGACGAGATCCGGAACGCGCAGCCCGAGCGCACGGCCGATTTCTCCCGCGACAAGCTCGGCTACCAGCGCGAGCGTGCCCTGGCCCGCACCGCGGAACTTGACCGCATAGAGCCCCAGGTCGTCTGCTTCGACGATGGCAGGCAGGGAACCCCCTTCGCGCAGAGGGAGAACATAGCGGGTGGCTGTGACGGTGCTCAGCATGAGCCTTCAGTCTAATGCGTGGGCGCACCGATGCGGCGGATGCGCTCACGCGACAGGCTGGCGACGCTTGGGAACAAAGATGGAAGCTTCCTCGCCTGCGTACGCGGCATCCAAGGATTGATTTAATTTGCATAGAAGGGGAATTCATCGTGAGGATAGGGTTTCTGGGACTGGGCAAGATGGGGACGCCGATGGCGCTGCGCCTGATCGCTGCCGGCCACGAATTGTCGGTGTGGAATCGCACCGAAGGGCGCACGGAACCGCTGCTGCGTGAAGGCGCGATCGCCGCGGCCACTCCGGCTGAGGCCGAGCTGGGCGCGGACGCCGTGGTTACGATGCTGTTCGACGACGCCGCGCATGAGGAGGTGCTGTTTGGCGCCAATGGGCTGCTCGACGCTCTCGATCCGGGGGCTCTTCATATCTCCTGCAGCACCATCAGCGTGGCGCTCTCAGAGCGGCTGAGCGCGGAGCACGCGCGACGCGGGGTGGATTTTGTGGCGGCGCCGGTGTTTGGCCGGCCAAACGTCGCCGAGGAGGGCCGGCTGTGGATCGCCGCTGCCGGTGCGGACGGCGCGATTGCCAGGGCGCGGCCGGTGCTGGAGCCCTTGTCGCGGGGCATCTCGGTGGTCGGGCGCGAGCCGCGCCAGGCGCATGCGCTGAAGCTGGGCGGCAACTTCCTGATCAGCGCCATGATTCATTCGCTGGGTGAGGCTTTTGTGTATGCGGAGTCGCAGGGCATCGAGCCGGAGGTTTTTCTTGAGACGGTGAACAGCGCGCTCTTTCAATCGCCGCTCTACGCGGCCTACGGCAAGGTGATGTTGAACCCGCCTGAGCGGCCCGGCGCAACCATTGAGCTGGGCGCGAAGGATCTGCGCCTGCTGCGTGAGGCCGCGGCCAGCCGCCACGTGAGCCTGAGCCTGGCCGATCAGATGGCGGAGATCTTTGCCCAGGCGCAGCGGGAGGGACTGGCAGGTGAGGATTGGGCCGTGGGGCAATATCGCATGGCACAGCGGCGCGGCAGGGTGCAGTGAACCTGGCGTACCATCCAGTGGCGCCGGCCGAAGTTCGTGGTCTCCCACCCATTCGCCAGGAGAATGGCGAATGGATGGGGCATGGAATTTTGCGCAAGTTTCCTCACTGCGTGGGCAATCGGCATTGGTTAGGATAGAGCCATGACTCTTAAAGGAAAGATTGTCTTTATTACCGGGGCCAGCGCCGGCATAGGCGCGGCCACGGCTCTTGCCTTTGCCGACCAGGGGGCGCGGCTGCTGCTGGCCGCACGGCGTCCTGGCAAACTGGCCGAGGTGGCAGTGCGCGCCCAGGAGCGGGGCGCATCCGCGGTCCACGCCATCAACCTGGATGTGCGCAGCCATCGCGCCGTGCAATCGGCCATCGACGAGCTTCCACCGGAGTGGGCGGAGATCGACGTGCTGGTGAACAACGCCGGCCTGAGCCGCGGCCTGGACAAGCTCTACATGGGCAGCATCGAGGACTGGGACGAGATGATCGACACCAACGTGAAGGGGCTGCTTTACGTGACCCGCGCGGTGGTGCCGGGGATGGTGGTGCGCGGCCGAGGGCACGTGGTCAATCTTGGCTCAACGGCCGGCGAACTCGCGTATCCGAATGGCGCCGTCTATTGTGGCACCAAGGCGGCCGAGCGGCTGATCAACGACGGCCTGCGGCAGGATGTGCTGGGAACGCCGGTGCGGGTGACCAGCATCGATCCAGGGATGGTGGAGACGGATTTCAGCCTGGTGCGCTTCCACGGCGATGCGGAGCGGGCGGCCAAGGTCTACAAGGGCGTAACGCCGCTGACCCCCGAGGATGTGGCCGACGCGATCGTGTGGGCAGTGACCCGGCCGGCACATGTCAACATCGCCCGGTTGTCGCTGACCACGGTGCATCAGGCCAATTCGCTGCTGTTTCACCGCGAGGGATGACCCCCGCGGCGCCAAAAACTCCCGAAAGGCGCCGTGCCTACTGCAGCGACTCGATGGAAGCCTCGATCTGTGCCAGGGCAGCCTCGAGGGCCGCGCGGCGTGCGGGGTTTGACGTTCGCTGCGAGAGAATATTCTCGCGTTGCAGGTTGAGCGACTGCTTCTTTCGTTCACGCTCGGTGCGCTCCTGCTCCATTGCGCGCCGAGCCTCTTCGCTCATCAAGCCGTTGCCGGGGTACACTTCCGGTTGCTGCTGGCTGCTTGCCATCTGCTCCTCCACGGATTTACTTTCCCAACCACGAGCCATATCTTCATTCTACGGGGGATTGGCCGTGTTGCATCCCGTGGAATGAAGATCGTGAACGCGGCCGGTGGAGGATTTACGCATGCAAGCCTGGCAGATTTCGTCGTTTGGCGTTGATTCTTTGGAGTTTGTCGAGCGCCCGGACCCGCAGCCGGGGCCAGGCGATGTGCTGGTCAAAATTCGTGCGGTCTCGTTCAATTACCGCGATCTGCTGATGATCAAGGGGCACTACAACCCCAAACTGCAGCTTCCGCGCATTCCCTGCTCGGACGGCGCCGGCGAAGTGGAGGCTTTGGGCCCTGGCGTGACGCGCTGGAAGCGGGGCGACCGGGTGGCCGGCATCTTCATGCAGAACTGGCTGGATGGCCCGGCTACTCCTTTGAAAGTAAAGGGCGCACTGGGCGGCGACATCGACGGCATGCTGGCCGAACAGGTGGTGCTGCGGGAGACCGGACTGGTGGGAATACCGAAGCATCTGAGCTTTGAGGAGGCGGCCACGCTGCCCTGCGCCGCAGTCACCGCCTGGAACGCGCTGGCGGCCGGCGAAGTGAAGCCGGGATCGACGGTGCTGGTGCAGGGAACCAGTGGTGTCTCGATCTTCGCCCTCCAATTTGCACGGCTAAAGGGCGCGCGGGTGCTGGGCATCTCGGGGTCGCAGGAGAAGCTGGACCGCGCCCGCATCCTGGGCCTGGACGCCGGGATCAACTATCGCGAGCATCCGGACTGGGACCGCTGGGCGGTGGAAGAGACGGACGGCGAGGGCGTGGACCTGGTGGTGGAGGTGGGCGGGCAGGGAACGCTGGCGCGTTCTCTGCGTGCGGTGCGCATGGGCGGGACGGTAGCGCAGGTGGGCGTGCTGGCGGGGTCGAACGAGCCGCTTGCCATCCCCACGATTCTGCACAAGCAGGCGCGCATTCGGGGCATCTACGTGGGCTCGCGGCAGGACTTCGTGGAGATGAACAAGGCCATTACCCTCACACGTTTACGGCCGGCGGGCGAAAACTTCCACTGGTCCCAGGCGCGGGAAGTGCTGGGGCGGATGGAAGAGGCCTCACACTTTGGCAAGCTGGTGCTGACGGTGGGGTGAGGGGGTTCTGAAGCCCAGCTGTCTCGTGGCTTTGATGACGCAAGGGCGCTTAGAAAGAAGTTCAACGACCGAGATGTGCCTCCAGTTTGAGCAGGCGGCTCATCCAAGTCTCTCCAGCGCCAGAGTTCGCCGACTAACTTAAATTTGCAAACGGCGGATGGATCGATCCGGGGAGTGTGTCATTGTGCATAGATTCCCAATCTTCGATTGCTGTCTAATTTAGATTGGCCAGAGCTCAGCGCGAGCCAGATGTTCGGCCTCACGGGAAGAGGAGTGTCCATGCCCGCCGCTAAACGCCTGACCCGACCGCTGTACATGCTTCTCCTTCTTCTTGTTCCGGACCTATTCCCTCAGGAGCTGTCCCCAGCTCATCTTTGCTGCCGCTGAGGAGCGGCACTCCGGTCGAGCTGCGATTGGCAGAGACGATTTCTTCCGCGCACGCGCACAAGGGCGATCGTCTTGAATCTGAAGTTGTGAGCGACGTAGTCATCAGAGGATATACGTTAATCCGGTCGGGGACCGCGCGGAAGGCACGGTGGTTGGAGTGAACGGCAAGCGCCCCCTCGGTCTCGGGGGCAACGTGAGGATCAGGCTCGATTCAGTCGAGCTCACTAGCGGCCGGAGTGCCGGGTTAGTTGTGCGCAGGGATTTCAAGGGACGCTCGCGGATTATGAGAATGGGGCTGGAGTTGGCCATCGCAGGGGCGATTTACTGGCCAGCCGCTCCAGTACTCTTGCTGTCGCGTGGGCCAGGACAGAACCGTTCTTAAGGGCACAGATGTGACAGCATACACACAGGTGGATACTCTGGTGGGCACGGAGGATTTGCCCAGATCGCGGGAAAGCGGCTCGGAACTGAGCGAGATGATCAATCTGCTTCCGCCCCGGGTTCTGAATGGAGTGGGGCGCGAGGCGATATGTTGAATCCGGTCTTTTTGGCCAGGGAAGACGAATTACGAGAGGCCTTTGCGCGGGCCGGTTGGCTGGGAGCGGACAAGTCCATACCCCGCATCGTTTGGCGTCTCATGTCGCGGCGGAGGCACGACAAGCAATTGCCAATGGATCAGCTTTACGTTTATGGAAGGCCGCAGGACTATTCCTGGGTGCTGCCCGACCCAAAGTCGATCGTAGAGCGGCGCCATCACATGCGCATAGAGAAGACCGATCGCGAGGTCGACGGCATTCCGCTTTGGGTCGGCGGGGCAACGCACGACGTTTCGATTGAAGTTGTAATTCACAAGCCGCGGTTCTTTCACGGAATCGACCCCAACGTCGAAGAGAAGCGCGACTTCATCGCCAGCAACCTGGCGGAGACATGGCAACCAACTCGCCAGGGGTACATGCCCTGCGCCGATTCAATATTGAGCGCTGAAACCGACACCGGGCAGAGCTATTACTCGGACGGCAGGATGCTTCTTCTGGAGCTGAATCGAAAAGACAATCCCGTGGCCGCAGCAACTGAAGTTGCCGGTATATCCCGGTAGAGCAGTGACGCGCAGGCGGCGCACATTCGCAGGGGTCGCTTGCACGGCATGCCGGCCATCCCTGGAGACGCGCTTGTTTCCAGAACAGGCGGGCGGACTGTATCCCGGGATGCAAGTCCTGCACGAAAGTGGGCGCCCCCAGCATGCGAGACGCCCAATTCCCTGGCCGGCAGCGCCAGCGTTACGGAATAGTGTCAAAGACCAGCAAGCTCGGAACGTAGGTATTATCCTCGACGACTTCGACGAATTGCGAATCGGAGACGACGAGCCCCACCAAGACGCCGGGATCGCTCGAGGAACTGAAGGTTCCGTTGGAATTCACGGTGAATGTTGCACTGATGGTTACATTGGCTTGCAGGTTGTTAATTGTGTCCTCGATACCGGTCAGAGTGTCGCCGCCGGTGATGGTGGCGACACCCGACGACCCATCGTCGAAGCTACCGCTATACCATGGGAGTTGCATGCCAAAGTAGTAATTGCCCTCGGCGATGGAGGTTGCCGACTGCGGCTGAACCATCCACATACCGGCCCCTCCGTACAGAAAGCCCGTGTTGGGTCCGGTCAGGTAGATGACTGGCGGGGTGGTCCAGGCAAGGGTGGTGCTGCCAGGAGGGAACCCGTAATTGCTGCCGCAATTGGCGCCGCTGGTGGGGACTCTGCCGAGGGAGTCGATGGTGTAGGAGCAAGTTGTTGGAACTGGCGTTGGCGTCTCCCATGTGCCTCCACTGTTCTGATAGATGTGGGCCGTGTAACTCGTTCCGTTTGCATTCATCAGGCCGAATCCCGCCAGCGCAGCGCCTGCCGCAGACCCATACATGGCCAGATTGCCGGACAGGGTTAATGCCCCGCTCTGGAGTTGCATTTCCCCGGCCAGGACCATGTATTCGGTCGAGCTGATTTCGAGGACTTTCGTTCCTGACACCAGATAAGCCGCGCGGCTTAGGCTATTTGGGCTTTCGACGCCATAGCCCCCAGTGTTTGTGAGGGTGTAGCGGCCCGTGGCCGGGTCAGGATTGGTGTACTTGCCCGTAACGCCCGTCTGGCTCGTAACTCCCCCATAGGTTTGGTAGTCATATTCGCCGTTGGTTATCTCTCCGCCGCTGCTGTACACGTCGACTCCCGTTACCGCTAATCCTGAGGAATAGTCCGCGGCCTCGATCTCACCCCATTCGGTGTGGACCCAGTTGCCCGTTGGCACGGCGGCTGGGACCTCCTGTTGGAAGATCTGGCCCGTGGCGACGTAGGTAACCGGAGCAGGTTCAAATTCGATCATCGCGCCCTGCACCTTGCCTGCGGGATCCGGCGAGATCGCAAAGCGCGTAACGAAGGTGTAGAACGGCGTCACAATGGTGGCGCAACCGCGGTTATCCGAGCCCACCGAGTAGAAGCTTCCCTTGGGGGTGACGCTTCCCGATTTAACGTCCCAGCCATTGCCGTCAATTTCTCCGCCATTGGCGTCGACGTGGCCGGCGGCGATGTTTCCCTTCCCATCCGCAGTAAAGGATCCGACGGCCTCAGCGGTCCCATCGGCAGTGGCCCCCCTCAGGATGAAGGCGAATTGCCCTTTCATCACCGACTCGTTCCCTGTGCCGCAAGCCGTCGCCGAAACGACGGTGAGGGACAGAGCCCTGGTCTTGCTTTGGGGCGGGACGCTGGAATCGGTCACCGTGAGTGAGAATTTTATTGTGGCAGCCGCGGTTGGGGTGCCGGAAAGCGTGGAGCCACTCAGCGTCAACCAACCAGGCAGGGTCGAGCCCGTGGCCACGGTCCAGGTGTAGGGCGGCGTGCCGCCGTTAGCTTGCAGCGACTCGCTGTAAGCCGTATTCGTTCTGGCGTTGGGCAAGGCGGTGGTAGCAATGCTTAGCGGCGGGGTGTGGGTTGTAAAGCTCATCACCTCGCCTTTTGCCGTTCCACCCACGGTGCTGACCACGGGCTGAAAGTAGTACGTAGTGTTGTTCTTCAGTCCAGTCAGCTGGGCACTGAAGCTCTGCGCCGACGTTTCCGCCTTCAGCCTTTCCTGCGGCGTGGACAACGTCAATGCCGTGCTGCTCGTTCCGTAACGGAACCACACTGACGCCGTGCCATCTTCGTCGTTAGCCGCCGCGTTGAGGGTGGCGGAGGAGGCATTAATGGCGGTGGCCGGATCGGTCGTCACCGAGGGTGGTCCGACGATCGTGTAGGTCTCCGACCTCACCGGGCTGTCAATGCAGCCAGGGGCTGTGGCAGCGGCCTTGATCGTCGCCGTCTTTGCGATGGCGATCTTGGTCCCGGCGTATTTCTTTGCGGTCGAACTGGTGAGCGGGTCCGAGCCGTCCAGCGTGTAGTGGATCGTAACGACCTTGATCGTGGTTGTGTCCTCCAGGGCAACGTACTGCTCGGCGCCATACTTGCCGCCTTTCGGCATAAATGCCGGCTCGGGAACAACAGGCTCAATGGTGTAAATGGCTGAGGTGGTACTGCTTTTGGTATCGCCCGAGGCGGTGGCATACGCCGTGATGGTCTCGGTCTCTTCAACCGTGATCGCGTGGGTGTACTCCGTCCCGGCACCTCCATTTACTGAGTAGTAAATGGTCGCATTTTTAGTCTGGTCTGTGATGGTGACCGTTAGCGGCGCGGCGTATGTTCCGGCCGCGGGTTTGATAATGGGGGGCTTGGCCGCCGTCGCCGGCGCCAGGGGCGCGGGCATTTCCGCGACCGCATGGGTTAGGAGTGCCGCCAGGGAGACAACGATGAGGCCGATAAGGAAGAGAGAATTCCTGACCAGCCGAAGCGCCGCAGCGGATGCAGACATGAATGCCTGATTCATAAACTGGATCCTCCTCTTTGACCTCAAGACGGAATCGTCTTCAGTCGTGACTGGAACAATGCACGGGCCCATTTCGAACCCCTGGGAATCCTGATTTAGAACAGCAGGGACACGAAGCTCGCAGCTTCGCGCACCGATTCTCGGAGGGCGACGTGAGAATCAATATGCGGTGAGGTTCCGGCTGTCAGTGACTCCTGTCACGACTTCGTGGTTGACGCGCTTGATCTGCATCCATGCCAGGAATGGACGGTGCGAAATCGGCAATGTAGTGGGCCAAATCCCAGCGGTCCAGCTAGAAAAGACAGGCCCATCCGGGAGATCGCCAACCAGAAGGCTCGTTCTCTTTTAATACCGCGAAGCCGGCATGTGGAAGTTGCGCCGTTGACGGTTGCTTTGCCGGGGGCGATCCAGGTGTGAATCCACGCATGATGGGAGTCCTTTTTGAGGCTCCTTCGAGGACTTTGGCCGCGGGCGAGAACTTTCACTGGTCCCAGGCCAGGGAAGTGCTGGGGCGGATGGAAGAGGCCTCACACTTTGGCAAGCTGGTGCTGACGGTGGGTTGAGGGGGTTCATCCGGCCAGCTCACGCGGCGGCTTTCAATGCGGCGGTGCGGGTGACGGAGATGACGCTGATGTCGTCTTGCTGGCCGAAGTTCTGCGCGGCGCCGGCTACCTCGGCTGCGGTCTTCGCCGTGCGCAGCAGTTCATTCACCCGTTCGAAGCCAAACAGCTTGCCATTCGCATCCGTGGCTTCGGCAACGCCGTCCGACATCAGCATCAGCTTGTCAGAGAGCATCAGTTGGAAATGCATCAGGGAAGACTCAGCGCCTTCGATCATGCCCAACGGCAACGATCCTTCCATCGGCAGCGGTTCTCCATTGAGGTAAGGGGCCATGTGTCCGGCGTTGGCCAGCGTCGCGCTGCCGTCCGCTGCAATGCGCAGCGCCAGGCAGGTAGCCTGGGCATCGGCGCGGCCCAGCAGGCGGCGGTTCAGCGCAGCCAGCATTGCCGCCGGATCGGAGTCCGTCTCCGCCGTGCTGCGGACGGCGCCCACCAGCAGCGCCACCAGCATGCCCGCCTTAAGGCCTTTGCCGGTCACGTCTCCGGCCACAATCAGCAGGCTGCCGTCGGTTTTGTGCGGAATGATCTGGAAGAAGTCCCCGCCCACCTCGCGCGCGGGCCGGTACTCGCTCTCCACCGTCAGCCCCGGCAGCACCAGCCTTGCCTCGGGCAGGATCACCTGCTGGACTTCCTGTGCCTGCTTCACATCCAGAGCCATCAGCCGCTGGCGCTTGACCGATTTGAGCAGCCGCCGCAGCAGGAGCAGGGCGATCACCACCGCCATTAGTAAATTCGCGAGCACACCGAGGCTGACTTGGACGCCGAATGGGAACCAGCGCATCCGGATATGGAGAAGGCTGAGTTGGAGGGTGAAGGCGCTGATCCCGCGCAACACCACGACAGGCATCACCAGCCAGCCCTCCACTCCCTGCCGGCGAATACCCTCAATCACAATCCACAACAGCAGGGCGAAGAAGAGCAGACGGAGAACCAGGTCGGCGGTCACGAAGTGAATGGCA
>Ga0326727_10008539_pt1 | contig 25904 bp, 17 predicted proteins | sample MB2enrmetagenome_FD_207643 | JGI IMG/M metagenome (GOLD analysis project Ga0326727, IMG submission 207643) | Lab enriched peat soil microbial communities from McLean, Ithaca, NY, United States - MB29MY | ecosystem: Environmental > Terrestrial > Soil > Wetlands > Peat | place: USA: New York...
GAAATACCCGCCGCCGGCCAAATGTTCGGCGGCACGATCATCACCGTTTTGCGAGATGTTCTGGATCGCTACGCCACCATCACAGACTCCACCATCGTGCTAACCTTCGACTTTACAAGGACGGGCCTGTCGCGTTTTGGCGGCTGGAGAGGCAACCACGATGCAATTGTTACTCAAGTGGGCGGCCTAATTTTTCGTACCCATATCGAAACGGGGTACGCGAGCTACATTCGCGGCTGCCAGATTATCCCTTCGAGAGCCTCGAAGGAGGAAATCATGGAGGAGTTCCATCCCGGCTCAAGGAGGAACTCGGAATATGTCTCGTTCATCGCCTTAGACTGGAAAAACGGGGTCGTCAAAGAAGTATCGTGTGCGCCAGGAGCAACTGCTAACTACTTCACAGCATCCAACCTTCCTTTCGAGCTGAGCCCGGCATTCTTCAGACCTGAAGTTCTCTCTAAATACAAAGCCGACTCAGAGAAGTACCGATTGGACGAGAGAACCATATCGTGCAGAGGAACTTGGTCCCTTCAGAATTACGACGTGAATGAGGCGGGCCAGGTCCACACCTACCTCGTCTATTTGCGTCACCTCCCATATGAAGAACAACTGCATTGGAAGGCTCATAACGAGACGCCAAAAGGGACGATTTCTCATCGAGCTTTCGTGCGCGATTTCGAGGGGAGCTGGGAAGAGCTGTACGATCCGCTCGAGAGCTTGAAAGAGCATGTACGGAAGCTGACGGATGAACAGGTTCCGTGGTGGACTCCCCGCTCAGAGGATGCGATCGACCGATCGCATTATCCAATTACAGCATCCCCCGACGAATGGGCTGACGAAATCCTGCATCTCGACCAGCTCATTGTCGAGCCGTTCGAAAAGGCATGGCTCAAAAACGATTTATTGCAACTGGGTAAGTCACCGGACCGTGAAGCTGGCTCCCTGGCCTTAGCAGAAGAGTGTTTAGCCCAGTGGGGCCAAGGCCGCGACGAAGCAAAGACCATCATGTCACCCCTGAGAACATTGCATGAACTCCGGTCGAAGCTTAAGGGTCACGCCGTCGGAAAATCAACGCAAACGCAGATCAGACAGCAAGCGCTGAATGAGCACGGAAGCTACAAGGAGCATTTTCGGGCTCTCTGTAAAGAATGCGATCGATCGCTGCGGAAAATCAGCGAGAGAATTGCGGCCCGCATTGCAGGTCCAAAACCATAGCTCAAGGGGTGAATTCCGATCAGTCCCGCCAAACGCCGATAACCCCTGCGACCCTCTTCCCCACTTCTACTCCCTGCTTTCCTGTCAACCCCGCCACCACCCCGCTCCCACGCCATCCCGCTCATTCCAAACCAAATATTTTTCCCGCCAACTTTGCAGATTAATTCCGACCTTTCGCTACACTGGTTCTTAGTTGGATAGGGTTGTTCTCCTTCTGAGAGCCGGTGGGCGGTTCCGAGGGGTGTCGGCTGGGGATTCCGGCGCTCCCTGGGCCGCCCATCCGGAGGTTGCTTATCAGGACGAATATCCTAGAGCCATTCCAGAGATGCTGGACCCAGGCCGGGCGCAGGTTTTCGACAAAGACAGCAAGCTGGCGTGCGCGGACGCGCACGTTGGCGAGTTAGCAAGTTGGCGGATCCCGGGTGCTCCTGTTGTGGAATCGCTCTCATCACACAGACAATAGGTTCTCACCGGATTTTCCGGCTTCTTTGCTCCCTTGCTGACTTGCTCGCTCCGCCCGCTATTCTGAGAGAACCATGACCAACTCAGGCAAGCCGCTTCGCCGCATCGCCGTTTATTGCGGCTCGGCTCTCGGAAACAATCCTGCCTATCGCGCCGAGGCTGAAGCCCTCGGCACCGCCATCGCCAAAGCCGGCCTGGGCCTGGTCTACGGCGGAGCGTGCCGCGGCCTGATGGGCGTGGTCGCCGATGCGGCGCTGGCCGCGGGCGGCGAAGTGATCGGCGTGCTGCCCGATGCGCTCAAGGGCCGCGAGATTGCGCACACCGGCCTCACCTCGCTCGAGATCGTCGCCACCATGCACGATCGCAAGGCCCGCATTCATGAGCTGTCCAGCGCCATCCTGGCGCTGCCCGGCGGCTATGGAACCCTCGACGAGCTGCTCGAAGCCATCACCTGGGCGCAGATCGGTCTCCACTCCAAGCCGTGCATTTTGATCAACACGCTACATTATTGGAACGGGTTGCTCGCCTTCCTCGATACTGCGGTTGCTGAAGGCTTCATCGAGGCCCGCAACAGGGAACTGGTGCGCGTAGCCGCAAATTCCGCCGAGGCGCTGGCCATGGCCGTCAATCACGCGTGATCCGCACGCTGCGCGCCCCGCAATGCGAGCCTGGGCATTTGCGCCCGGTTGATATGATGCCTCTATGTCGACCAAGCTGCGTTTCGGCGTACTCAGCACCGCCAACATCGGCCTCAAAAAAGTGATCCCTGCCATGCAGCAGAGCGAGTTCACTACGGTCACCGCCATCGCCTCGCGCGATCTGGCCAAAGCCCGCGAAGCGGCCAGAGAGCTCGGCATTCCCGCGGCCTACGGCTCCTATGAAGAGCTGCTGGCCGACCCGAACATCGACGCCATCTACAATCCGCTGCCCAATCAGCTCCACGTCCCGTGGACTACGAAAGCCGCCGAGGCCGGCAAGCACGTGCTCTGCGAAAAGCCGCTCGGCATGACCGTGGCCGAGGCCAAAACGCTGCTCGGCGTGCGCACCCGCACCGGCGTCAAAATCTGCGAAGCCTTCATGATCCGCAGCGCGCAACAGTGGCTGCGCCTGCGCCAACTGCTCGACGGAGGCCGCATCGGCGAGTTGCGCTCCGTCAGCGCCTACTTCAGCTACTTCAACATCGACCCAGCCAACATCCGCAACCAGCTGGAAACGGGCGGCGGCAGCGTCTATGACATCGGCTGTTACTGCATTCAATCCGCGCGCTACGCATTTCGTCAGGAGCCGCGGCGCGTGGCTGCGCTCATCGATCGCGATCCGCAACTGGGCACTGACCGTCTGGCCTCGGCGATCCTCGACTTTCCCTCCGGCCACGCCATCTTCACCTGCAGCACGCAGTTGATCCCGTACCAGCGCGTCAACTTCTTCGGCACGCGCGGCCGCATCGAGATTGAGATTCCCTTCAACGCTCCTAACGACCGTCCCACGCGCCTCTTCATCGACTCAACCGGCGACCTGACCTTCAGCGGCATTACTTCGGAGATCTTTCCCACCGCCGATCAGTACACGCTGCAGGGAGACGCCTTCGCCAGAGCAATCCGCGACAACGCGCAGGTTCCCGTTCCGCTCGAGGACTCTATCGGCAACATGGCCGTCATCGAAGCCATCTTCCGCTCCGCGAAGTCGGGCCAGTGGGAATCTCCGCAGCAGTAAGAGTCTTGGTCCGCTACATTGCAAGGCAGGAGCCGCAGCGCCGTTCACGGGGCCGGTCTACGCGGCGCTGCTAGGTGGGCCTTCTACGCGGCGCTTCTACGCGGGCCGTACCGCAGCCGCGCACTCGCGCAGGTCGCGGCTCAGCGCGTCCACGCGCTTGGGATCGCTGTCCCAGGCGAACATGAAGCGCGCTGCGCCGCCAATGAACGAATAGAAGCTCCATCCGCGCGCGCGCAGTTGGTTGAGAATCTTGTCGCTTGCCTCAACGAACACCGCGTTCGACTCCGCAGGTTGCGCCAGGCGCACGCCCGGAATCCCCGCGATCTGCGCCGCGAACTGCCGCGCGCACTGGTTGGCGTGCGCGGCGTTGCGCAGCCACGCTCCGCTCTCCAGCATTCCCACCCACGGCGCCGAGAGAAACCGCATCTTCGCTGCCAATTGCCCTGCCTGTTTGCACCGGTAATCGAAATCCGATGCCAGCGCGCGATCGAAGAACAGCACGGCTTCTCCCATCGCCATGCCGTTCTTCGCGCCGCCGAAGCAGAGCACGTCTACGCCGCTCTTCCACGTCATTTCTGCCGGCGAGCAGCCCAGGCTCGCGCAGGCGTTGGCAAAGCGCGCGCCGTCCATGTGCAGCGAAAGCCCGAGCGCACGGCACTCTTCCGAGATCGCGCGCAGCTCCTTGAGCGTATACACGCGGCCCGTCTCGGTGGATTGCGTAACCGTCACCGCGCGTGGTTTGGGATAGTGAATGTCGTGACGCTTTGTGGCCAACTCGCGGATGGCGGCCGGCGTCAGCTTGCCCTCCGCGCTCGCCGCCACCAGAAGCTTTGACCCGTTGGAGAAGAACTCCGGCGCGCCGCATTCGTCGGTCTCCACATGCGCCTGATCCGAGCAGATCACACTGTGATAGGACTGGCACAGCGACGCCAGCGCCAGCGAGTTGGCGGCGGTGCCGTTGAAGACGAAGTAGACTTCACAGGCGGTCTGAAACAGGCTGCGAAACGCGTCGGCCGCCTTAGCCGTCCACGGGTCGTCGCCATACGACGTCACGTGCCCGCGATTGGCGGCTTCCATCGCCTGCCACGCCTCAGGGCAGATTCCGGCGTAGTTGTCGCTGGCGAACTGTTGCAGCAAATCCTTCTCTTCGATTTCGGTCATGACACGATCCTCGTTCGTTCGGAACAAATCACGCCCCGACGGCACGGTTGAACTTGCGGCGAAATGACTGAAGGAGTGCGGGCGGTTGAGGAATTGGAGGCGCGGGCCGGGATCGAACCGGCGCATAAAGGTTTTGCAGACCTCTCCCTTACCACTTGGGTACCGCGCCTCGGGCTGCCTGCCTCACGGAATGCGGAGCGTCCCACCCCGCTCTCGAATCGGCGCAAAACCACCGGGGCGATGCGGAATGGAGCGGGAGACGAGACTTGAACTCGCGACCCTCGCCTTGGCAAGGCGATGCTCTACCACTGAGCTACTCCCGCTTGACGCAAATTCGAGTATACCGGGCTGCCGAAACCGGGTCAAACCGGCCCGCACGTATCACAAATGGGCGCACATAAGTGCGACTTCCGGCGGATGTCGCGCCCAGACGAGAGCTTTCTCAACACTGCTTTTCGCGCCGCGGGTCTGATTGACCCATCCCCCAGATTCCCGTACACTAAGAGCTTGCGAGGGTTGCAGCTCGAGCTGCCTACCACCGCGCATCATTTTCTCTGGAAACAGGACCACACCCTCCTGAAATTCAGGCTCGGAGATTGAAGCGAAGCCATGGCAAACCACGTATCGGCGCTCAAGCGCGCCCGCCAGACCGAAACGCGAACCGAAGTGAACCGCGCCAACCGCAGCCGCGTGCGCAGCAGCCTGCGGGCGCTGCGCGAGGCGCTGGCCAAAGGCAACGTGAAGGCCGCTCAGGCGCAGTATAGCGCCACGGTTTCAACTCTCGACAAGAGCGTGCAGAAGGGCGTACTTCACTCCAACACGGTCTCGCGTTACAAGAGCCGCTTGAACGCGCGCCTCAAGGCGCTCGCGACCGCAGGAAAGAAGTAGCTCTTTCCCGTCCTTCACCTTGAGCTGTCTTTTGCCTCCCGGCGCTTCGTCGAGCACAGTTTTTGACTTCAAGCGCAACGGGCGCGATCAGAACCGGTATCGGGCGCTGAAGACCGGGTACCGTCCGATCTGGTCCACTTTCACAATGGGCAACCCCTGCGCATTCATGCAAGGCAGCCCTGGCGTGCAATCCTGCAGCCATAGGTATCCCAGCAGGTTGCCGCGATTGAGTATGTTTTCCGCGCCGCCCTGCATCACCAATTCCCCCCTGGTAAATCTGAATTGGCGCTGGAGTTCGATGTCCAGCCGGTTGTAGGCCGGACCTCGCAGCGCGTTGATCTGGCCCAGGTCGTAGATGCCCCGCATCTGAGCCAGCGAATCAGGCAAGTCGAAGGGGCAGTACACACGCCCGCTGGCAAACGAGTCCCGGCTGTTGAGCGTGATTCCCAGCGGCAACTGAAAGCCGCCCAGCGCGTTGATCATCACCGGCGTATCGTAGTTCCCATTTCGTCGAATGCCATCCAGAGCGCGATACTCCGACTGCGAGCGCGTAGCCGAGAGCATCAGATTCACGCGCCTGCGCCAGTGCCCGCGCAATACCGCCTCTAAACCCCGCGAGCTGGCCGTGCCCGTGTCCGCGAGAGGCAGCCACACAAAGGCCTGGCCAAGCGTGTCGACCATGTTGAAGAGCATCACTTGCGGAAACTCGGTCGAGACAGGCTCGCGCCGATACTGCTTGGTATACGCTGCGACGTCCAGTGTGCCCCACCCGCTCTGCCAAATGCGCATTCCCGCTTCCGCCTGCCGCACTTCGACCGGCCGCAGTTGGCGATTGGCGGGGTAGCTGAGCAGATCCATCGTGGGCGGCAGTTGCGCCGACGCGTTCCAGGAGGCGTGCAGACTCTGGCGATCGCTCAGCCTGTAGACAAGGGAAACTCGCGGTTCAAGCGCGTAGCTCGAATCCATGGCGAAGCCCTCAACGCGCAAGCCGGCCATCAGGTTCCATCGTTTGTCCATGGCGCTCTCGGCCTGGAGGAATCCCGCCTCCTGGCCGGCCGCGATGCGGCGGTGAAAGCTTGTCGCGTCCGTGGCCGTGGTGCTGGCCGAGAACGGAGAATGCTGACCGATCGGCTGATCGACAGCGTCGTTTGGCATCATCACCCCGCCGCTCGCTCCGGCCGTCACGAGCCATCCGCGCAGTCCGGCCCGCAACGCGAAATTCACCCGCGGCAAGCCGTTGCGTGAATTCTCCACGTACGTTGGCATCGTCGCCGCCGGCACGCACGTATTATGCCCGTCCGAGACGAGGTAGCCGATCTGCTGCTGCTGGCCGATATTCTGCTGCGCAATCGAATACTCGGCGGTAAGCTCCGAAGCCAACTGCGCATCGAACGTGTGCTTCCAGGTCAATGCTCCCGTATCTCTCCATCCCCTGTATTGGGTCTGATAGATGCTGGTCACCTCGGAGTCGGCTGGGCAGGGCGTTATCTTGATCGAATCGGCCCCGCCCAGGCTGAGAATCGTGAAACTGTCGCGGCTGCCCGGCGCAAGCTCCAGCCGCGCCAGGAGGTTGCTGTAGATAGGAACGCCGTTGATGCCGATGTCGTTGGTGACGAGATTCAGAATGCTGCGATGAGCCGAAAGCAGAAGCGTTCCCCGGGCCGGCAGTGCGCGCTGGTAGAGCCCTCCAATGCCGGAGATGCCCAGTGAAAGGCTCCGCTCCTCGGGCGCTTCGCCCAGTTGCCGCGTGCGCAACTCGATGAGGGACGAGAGCCGGCTGGAATAGGAAGTGTCGAAGACTCCCGGCCGCATCTCCATGCTGCCAACGGCGGTTGAGTCGATCATCGACGTGAATCCGCCGGTAGTCCCCGACAGCGCCAGATGGCTGATGCCCGGAAACTCGACACCGTCAATGACAAAGAGATTCTCCTCAGGATGGCCATTGCGGACAAGCGCGTCGTTCGATAAATCCGAACTCCACGCCACACCCGGCAACACCTGAATGTAGCGAGATACGTCGCCATAGCTTCCGGCCGCTGACAGAATCTCCTCGCCCTCAATCTGCGGAACCGGCGCCAAAGCCGTATGCGCGTCCTGCAGAGAGGCGTTCACTTCAAGAGTCGTGGAAGTGGCGGGAACAGCGACCAGAGGCGCGCGCGCTGGAACGGCTGGCGTTTCTCCGGCGAACCCGGCGTTGGCCGCAATCTGCAGTGGCTTCTGCGCGCGGGGAGGGCAAGAAAAAGCAGCGAAGCAAAGCGTCAACGCCGCTGCCACAGCCGATCTGAGCATGGGATCTCCGGAATTGAGCGGCGGCAACCCTGACGCGCAGCTTAGAGGCGGGAGAGGAATACCTGATCCGCGAATTCGATTGCCGAGTTGCGCATGCAACCCGCAATCTCTCGCGATTATGAGTGACCTTTAAGAATTCGGACAGATATCGGCCGTCTTCGTCAAAGTAATAGTGTGTCTCGTTTCGCGACAGTTTGCGTAATGCTGACGTTTCAGAATGAATTCGATCGCCGGCAGAACGCAATTCGGTGCGCTTGCTGCGCTTCTTGCGTCACGGTTCAAGGGCCTTTGCGCAGCAAGGGCTTGAGCACAGGGAAAAGCGTGTCCGCAATGATCGCGGAGCCTTTGGCAGTGGGATGAATGCCGTCGTCCTGAATCGATCCCGGAACATGGATCAGATTCTTATAGAGCATGGGCACAAAGGCGACATGGCGCCGCGCGGCGAGATCGGGGAAGATCTGATCGAACGACCGAATGTAGTCCGGGCCGTAATCTGGTGGCAGTGTGATGCCAGCCAGCACAATCCTTATGTGGGCGTTCTCAAGGCCTGTGAGCACTTGGTCAAGATTGCTCCGTGTTTGATCGACAGGCAGTCCACGCAGGCCGTCATTGCCGCCGAACTCAACAATCACAATGGCGGGGTGCAGGCGCAGCACGAAAGGTAGGCCGGCAAGCGCATCCTTGGTAGTGGCGCCGCTGGTGCCCTGGTTGATCACTTTGTACTGATAGCCCTGAGCATCGAGCAGTTTCTGCAGGAAATCAGGATAGGACTGGCCGTAGGGAAGGCCGTGGCCGGCGGTGATGCTGTCGCCGTAGCAAACGAGGACTGGCCGATCGGCGGCAAGGAGCGGTGCGGCCAACAACAGCAGGCAACATGCGACAAGAACCGTGCGGCGAACGTCCACGTATATAGTGTAGCCGCGCGCCAGAGGGCGCAAAGATCTCTGCGCGCTAAGAGAGGCCATGTAGACTGCGAATGACGGGAGGGCGACTTGATTCAGGTTAAAGGCGCGAAGAAGTGGATCCAGAACGGCGCGCGGCGCGTGGAGATTCTGCAAGGGATTTCGCTGGAAATTCCGGCAGGGCAGTATGTAGCCATTGTCGGCGCGAGCGGAAGCGGAAAGAGCACATTGCTGGGGTTGCTGGCCGGGCTCGACACGCCGAGCGAAGGCGAGATCTGGCTGGATGGGGTGCCCATCCACAACCTGGCGGAAGCCGAACTGGCCGCGGTGCGCGGACGTAAGATCGGCTTCGTCTTTCAGTCCTACCAGCTCATCCAAACGCTCACCGCGCTCGAGAATGTGCTGCTACCCTACGAACTCAACGTGGAGGGCAGCGGATTGGCGCAGGCGCGCCGCTTGCTCGATGAAGTTGGCCTGAAGGAGCGCATGGATCACTATCCCGTGCAGCTCTCGGGAGGCGAGCAGCAGCGTGTGGCGCTGGCGCGCGCGTTCGTAATCGAGCCGCCAATCGTGATGGCCGACGAGCCCACCGGCAACCTCGACTCAGTGAACGGCCTGATGGTTCTCGATCTACTTCTGGAAAGAAAACGCAAGGCGGGAACGACGCTGGTGCTGGTCACGCATGATCCTGAAGTGGCCAGCCGCGCCGACCGCAGGATCGTGCTCAAAGATGGTCTCGTCGTCGAGGATTCAAAGCCCGGTCCGTTTCCGCCCGACCCGCATGCGCAGCAAGGAGAACAATGGCAAAGCGCGCATTGAGCTGGAAGCGCGCCGCGGCCATCGGCTGGCGCGACCTGAAGTCCGCGCCCGGCAAGTTCGCCTTTGTGGTTCTGTCGGTCGCCGTTGGTGTGGCTGCGCTGGTGGGCGTGCGCGGGCTGAGCGACAGCTTCCGAGGCACGCTCAACGCCGAGGCACGCTCGCTGCTGGCCGGCGACTTGAGCGCGCGCACGTTCCGCGCCCCCACGCCCGACGAATTGAGCAAAATCGCGGCCATTGAAGTCCAAAGCGAGGGCACAATCCGCTCCACGTGGGTCAGTGAAACTGTATCCATGGTTTCCGTGGCGTCGTATCCGGTGCCGTTGCTGGTCTCGCTGAAGGCTGTCGACCCTTCCGAATATCCGTACTACGGAAAGGCCGAGCTGGAGCCGGCGATGCCGTTGCAGCAGGCCCTCCAGGGCGACTCGGCGGTGGTGGCGGATGAATTTCTTATCCGGCTGAATGCGCGCGTCGGCGACACGCTGCGGCTGGGCGGGAGAGACTTCCATATCGCGGCGGTGCTCAAGCAAGAGCCTGACCGAATCTCCAGCGGAATGGGATTGGGGCCGCGGGTGATGATTTCGGAGGCGGCGCTGGCGCGCACCGGATTGCTCGCGCCCGGCAGCCGCGCAAGCCGGCGATTGCTGGTCAAGCTGCCGGACAAGCCGCCGCGCGGACTCACCGACGACCAAGAGGCTGCGGCGGTCCGCACGCAACTGGAAGCGGCGCTGCCCGATGCACAGGTGATGGACTTTCGCGAGGGCAACCCCGCGCTCACGCGCGGCCTCGACAATGCGACATCGATCCTGAGCCTCATCTGCCTGGTGGCCATGGTTCTGGGAGCCATTGGGGTGGCCATGGCCATGCACGCGCATCTCGAACAGCGCATGGACATGCTGGCGATCCTCAAAGCCGTCGGCGCGGACTCTTCCGATCTGCTGCGCATCTTCCTCCTGCAGACGCTGGGCCTCGGCCTGGCTGGCGGGCTGCTTGGGGTTGCCGCCGGGGTCGGCGTGATGGCCGCACTGCCGGCGGCTTTCGGCCAGTTGCTTCCCGTGCATGTGATTCTCCAGTTCCCGTGGCAGTCTGCTCTAGCCGGCCTGGGAACCGGTTTGCTGACAACTCTCCTTTTCTGTCTGCCTCCGCTGCTCGACGTGCGCGCGGTGCGGCCGGTGCTGGTTTTGCGCAGGCTGGTGGAGCAGGGAACGCCGGGCATCGGAGGATGGTTTGCGCGCTGGTGGGCGCGGCGACTGCAACTCGGGATCGCAGCGGCGGTAGTAGCTGCGCTGGGCGCTATCGCCTGGGCGCTCTCCGACTCACCCAAAGTGGGCGCGTGGTTTGCGCTCTTGTTCACCATCGCGCTGGTGGTTCTGCTTGTGTTGGCAACTGTTGCGCTGCGTATCATACGATTCCTGCTCGATCGCACTCGTCTTCACCTGCCTTCCGCGCTGCGGCACGGTCTCGCCAATCTCTACCGGCCGGGCAACCAGTCGGCGGCAGTGCTGGCGGCGCTGGGCACCGGAGTAATGCTGATTCTGACGGTCTACCTTATGCAGAAGGCCCTTCTGCGCGATCTGCATGAGACCGCTGCGCCGAGCGTGCCCAATGTCTTCCTGGTTGATGTGCGAACTGAGGAAGTTGCGGGTGTCAAGGCGTTCTTTGCGCATCAGCCGGGCGTCAGCCAGCCGCTGAACCTGATTCCCGTGGTCATGGGGCGGTTTGTTTCGATCAACGGGCAGTCTGTGGAAGGGATGAAAGATCAGCACTATCCGCGCCGCATGCTGGAGAGCGCCGAACTGAGCTGGGCCGATGCGCCGCCGGAAGGCGACAAGGTGACCGAAGGCGCGTGGTGGACGAACGGCAGCGCGTCGCAGCTCGCAGTGAGCGACGGCGTTGCGCGGCGTTTGCACCTAGGCGTCGGTTCGACGATGGAACTGGAGACCGGTGGATCGGCGCGCACACTCAAAGTTGCCGCGGTCTTTCGCAATGACGGGCAGCACTTGAGCGCACGTGTACCGTTTGTTCTGCCTTCGGGACAAATCTCCAATCAACCGTCCACGTGGTACGGCGGCGCGCACATCGATCCCAAACAAGTGGCGGCAATGGAGCGGGCCTTCTTTTCGGCCTATCCTACCGTCACGATCATCAACGTCGCCGACGTCGTCGAGCGCGTGGAGAGCGTCGTCGATCAGATCACTTTTGTCGTGCGGCTGCTGGCCGGGTTCTCGATTCTCGCGGGGCTGACGATTCTCGCCTCGAGCATCGCCAGCACGCGCTTCCGGCGCATGCAGGAGGCGGTGGTGCTGAAAACGCTGGGCGCCACGCGCATGCGCATTGTGCGGACCTTCAGCGTGGAGTTCAGCGTTCTCGGTCTGTTGGCCGGCGCAGTCGGTGTCGTTTTCGCGAACCTGCTTACGCGCGTGCTTCTGCATCGGATTGAAGTGGATTTTCAAATCGAATGGGGCGCGACGCTGGTGGCGCTCGCCGGAACCGCGGTGCTGGCCACGGCGACGGGCTGGCTGGCGAGCTTCAGAATTCTCGGCCTGCGCCCGCTCGAAGTACTGCGCGAAGAGTGAGAAAGACAGGGAACAGGGGGACGGTGGACAGCCGGCAGCCGGCAGCCGGTAGCTGGTGGCCAGTGTTGGGCGAGAGCAGAGGACAGAGAACAGAGAACAGGGAACAGGAAACAGGTGGGCGAGGCAGCAAGTCAGGGTCCCTTAGTTCCCCGGTCCCGAACTCTCAGGACTCTTCAATCGATTCGACCTGAGGCAGCACATCGGTGGGGCGCGCCACCCACACGTACAGCGTCGGGAGCAGGAAGACGCTCATCGCGAGATTCGTCATCAGTCCGCCCACAATCACGATCGCGAAGGGCCGCTGCGAGTCGGACCCGATGCCGTGGGACAGGGCAGCAGGCAAGAGCCCCAGCGTGGCCACCAGCATGGTCATCATGATGGGGCGCAGCCGCACCACGGCTCCCTCCACGGCAGCCGTCTCAATGGAATTACCGCGGGCGCGCAACTGATTGATGTATTCCAACAGGATGACACCTGACTGGACGGAGACCCCGAAGAGCGCGAGGAAGCCCACTTCAGAAGAAACGCTGAATTCGGTACCGGTAACCAACAGCACCAGCAGGCCGCCGATGCTGGCCATGGCCACCGTGGCGAGAATCAGCAACGCCCATTTGAACGACTTGTACATGGAGTAGAGAATGATGAAGATCAGCAGCGCGGTGAGGGGCACGATAATGGCCATGCGCGCTTCCGCCCGCAGCTCGCTCTGGTACTCACCTTCCCAGCCGATGTGGTATCCGCGCGGCAGCTTCACCTGCGCATTCACCTTCTGAATGGCTTCGCGTACGGCGTCGCCCAAGGCGCGGTCGCGGACGCTGTACTTGATGGCCACATAGCGCTGGTTGTTTTCGCGGTAAATCTCCGAGCCCTCGTCGGCTTCGCGTACGTCGCAAAGCTGGGCGAGTGAGACGCGCTCGCCGGACGGCGACAAGAGGCGAATACTCTCGATTGCCTCCCGCGTATCCCTGTATTGAGGCAGATAACGCAGCGTCAGGTTATAAACTTCCTCGCCTCGTAACACCTGAGTGAGGGCAGAGCCCCCCACGGCGGTTTGGATGGCATCCTGAACGTCGGCCACGTTGACTTGCCAGCGCGCCGCCTTGGCGCGATCGACGGTCACATCCAAATCGGGCTGGCCAGTGACCTGAAGCACGCCCAAATCCGTAATGCCCCTCACGCCACTCATCACGGCGGCGACCTGATTCGCAGTATCTTCAAGCGTGTGCAGGTCGCTGCCATAGACTTTGGTAGCCAGCTCGCCCTTCACACCGCTGACGGCTTCCTCCATGTTGTCCTCGATGGGCTGGGAGAAGCCCCAGACCACGCCGGGGAATTTCCTTTCGAGTTCATCCTGCATTGCGGCAATCAGGTTGTCTTTGTTCTGGTGAAAGACCGGACGCCACTCGTCTTTGGGCTTCAGGCCGACGAAGTACTCGGTGTCGAAAAAGCCGGTATGATCCGTGCCGTCATCCGGACGGCCGGTCTGGCTGGTGCAGTCTGTGGCTTCAGGGAATGAGCAGAGCAGGATTCTTGCCTCGTTGGCCACACGGATGCTTTCGGTTGGCCCCACGCTTTGGTTAAGAGTGCCGCGCACCCAGAGCGTGCCTTCATCCAGGTGGGGCAGAAACTCAGAGCCGATGATGCCACTGAAAGCCAGAAAGATTGCCAGGACAAGCGCGGCCACGCCTCCGCTCAGCACTATCCGATGATGATGAATGGCCCAGGTGACCCCGTTGCGATAGCGCTCCCGCAGATACTCCATCACCGGATTCTTCCACTCCTTTGCGCCTTTACTGAGCAACATGCTGGTCAGGACAGGAGCCAGGAGAATGGAATACAGGAGCGCGCCCAGGAGTGCAAACGCCACCGTCCACGCCATAGGCCGGAAGATGCGGCCTTCCACGGCCTGCAGAGTAAAGATGGGCAGATAGGCGGCGATGATGATGGCGATAGAGTAAAAGACGGGCCGCTGCACTTCATGAGCGGCGTCGCGAATCTTCGCCTGCGGTGTGCGGTGGTCGCCGTTGTGCGAGAGGTGGCTGACGATGTTCTCGACCATCACCACGGCTCCCTCCACCACCATGCCGAAGTCCAGCGCACCCAGCGAGAGCAGGTTGGCGGGAATGCCTTTGAGGTCCAGACAGGTGGCGGCGAAAAGCAACGAAAACGGGATGGTGAGCGCCACAATCAGAGCGCCGCGCACGTTGCCGAGGAAGAGAAACAGAATGAAGGCAACCAGAATCATGCCCGCAGTGAGGTTGCGCAGCACTGTGCGGGTGGTGAATCGGAGCAGGTCGCTGCGATCGATGAAGGGAACGAGCTTCACTCCCGCCGGCAGGATCTGGCTGTTCAACTCTTCAACCTTCTTGTGAATGCCTTCGAGCGTGGGCTGCGCGTCGTCGCCCTTTTGCAGCGCCGCGATGCCCGAAACCACGTCGTCGTTGTCAATGATCCTGCCGTCCGGCAAATGGTCAGCTCTGCCAAACTGGCCCAGCCGAATCTCGGGACCCTGGGTGACGACGCCAACGTCTTTTACCCGGACCGGCGTGGCGCCCCTGGAAGTGAGAACCGTGTTCTCGATGTCCTGAATATTCCTGACCAGGCCGACCTCACGGACGTTGACCTGTTGCTGGCCCTCCTCAATAAAGCTGCCGCCCGCGTTGGCGTTGTTGTTGGCGAGCTGCTGCTCCACCTGGCTAATGCTTAGCCCATAGTCGATGAGTCTGTCGGGATCGAGGCGAACCTGGTATTCACGCGTGGGGCCACCGAAGGGGTTGATGTCCACAACGCCGGGGACAGACTTCAGGTTCTTTTCCACCACCCAGGTTTCGAGCGACTTTACATTCATCACGTCGTACTCTGGATTCTTGCTTTCCAGCGTGTAGAAATAGATTTGTCCGACCGGACTCCAATCGGTTCCCATCTGCGGGACGACGCCCGAGGGCAGCGAGACCTGCGAAAGCCGTTCCAGAACCCGCTCACGGTTCTCAAAATTCGTGGTGTCTTCGCCGAAGACCATCTCCACGGTGGAGAGCCCGAAGATGGACCAGGAACGCACATGGGCGATGCCGGGGATGCCGTTCATCGCCGTCTCCAGCGGAATGGTGACTTGTTGCTCGATCTGCTCGGCGGAGATTCCCGGCCACTGCGCGATGACATCGACGTAGTTGTTGGCCACGTCGGGATAGGCCTCGACGGGAAGGCGATGGAACGAAACAATCCCCCAGGCAAACAGAACGATGCCGATCGCCAGCACGAGAAGGCGGCTTCGCAGCGCGAAATCGACAAGCCTGCGAATCATTGCGCCTCCAGCGTTTCTTCCAGGCCCAGAACGTCGGCCACTACCTGCTGGCCCGGGGTCACGCCGGACAAGATCACCTGCCGGCCGCCAGGCAACATGTCGCCTCCGTCCACTTCCACGCGCTTGAATTGCCCCTGGCCCGCGGGAACAAAGACCCACTCGCGGTCGTGCAGGTGCAGGATGGCGCTTGCCGGGACCACGGTGCGAGTAACGGTTTGGCGGCTCAGCAGGGTTGCGGTGACAAACATTCCCAGGCGGAGAATGCCGGGATTGGCCACTTCAATGCGCACCTTTGCGGTGCGGATGGTGGGGTCGAGAACCGGTCCGATATCGCTTACGCGTCCGGTGAGCAGCTTGTCGGGATAAGCAGTGAGCTTGATTTGCGCTTCCTGGCCGAGACGGACCCTGGGCAGGTCGTTCTCGTACACATCGCAGAGAACCCACACCGTGCTCAGGTCGGCGATGGTGAAGGCCGTCGCCGTTCCCGAAAGCGCGACGCCCGCGGCCGCCGCATTGGTGATGTTTTGAGCCACAATCACGCCGGAGATGGGCGCATAGACATTCACCACCGGGCTGGGATGCGCCTTGTTGACCCCGAAAATCTTCAACTGTTCATCGGCTGCCGCCAGGTCGGCTTTGGCATCCGTTTCCGTGTCTTCGGCCTGCTCGACCATGGCCTGCGAAATGGCTCCGTGCTGGTAGAGATCCTGCGCGCGAATGTAAGCCTTGTTGGCGAGCTGTTCGTCGGCCTGCGCCTTCAAATACACATCAAAGGCGTTGCTGATATCCGGGCTTTGCACGCTGAACAGCAACTGGCCTTTTTTCACGTTGTCGTCGAGGCGCGCCTTGATGTCGACAACGCGGCCGTTGGCCATGGAGATCACAGGAATCTCACGCGAAATGTCGGGAAACACCGATCCGGTCACATTCAGCTTGTCCGGTTCGTCAATCCGGCCTGCCGCCACGGTGGGAAACTGTTCGGGATGATCGACGGTGACAAGCGACGCGTTCCCTGTCTCGATTACCTTCGCCGAAGACGCCGCGCCGTTGGCGGGGTTGAATTTTTTTCCGCAGCCCGCAAGCAGAAGCAGTGCGGCGAGGCAGCAGACAGTTCTCAATAGGGAAGCGTTGGTCATGGAATCACCTCGCGTCCGACGGCAAGATTCAGTTGTCCGGCGGCGGTAAGATAGGCGCCGATCAGTTGCACATAGGCCAGTTGCACCTGACGGTAATCGCTCTGCGCGTCGAGGAAGTCCATGAGCGAAGCGCCGCCGTGCTCATAGGCGTAGGTCACGGTGTCCCGCACGCGCAGCGCCTGGTCGTTGTATTTCGCCTTGTACGGCTTGAGGAGCTCGATATTGCTGCGTACCAGTTCGTAAGCGGTGTCGACATCGGAAAAGACCTGTGCGCGCGCGGCCTCGCTGGCCTCCCTGCTGCGCTCGATGTCGATCTCGGTGCGCTTCTTCTCGCCTTGGTTGCGGTCGAAGACGCGCAGCGGAATGCTCACGCTAGCGCCCAGCGTTTGCAGCCCGTTGGGATTATTGTTCGACGAATTCCACGTGTACCAGGCGCTGAGCGTGGGATCGGTCGAGCCGTTGGAGATGGCCAGTTTATGGTTGGTCTCCGACTGCTGAATGGTTTCCAGAGCCGCCTGCAGGTCAGGCCGCGTGCTCAGCGCCGTCTGGCGGAAGTCTTCGAGCGGCGACAGCGTATCGGAGAAATCGAATGTCCCGGCCACATCGAACTGGTCCACCGGAGTGCGATCGTTGAGCAGTTGGAGCAACTGGATCTTAGCCGTGCGCAGGTTCACGATTGCCGTCTGGAGTTCCGATTCGTACTGAACGCGCAACAGCTCGATGCGATCGAAATCGATCTGGGCGATGTCGCCGGCCTTCAGGCGCTCGCGGCTGATGCCGATGATCTTGTCGTAATAATCGAGGTCGGCCTTGGCCAGGTCCACGACTGTCTTGGCCTCGAGGGTCTGCACAAATGCCGCGCGCAGCGTGAACTCCAGATTGCGCTTCAGGTCCTCGTGCTCGGATTCGGTGATGCGCGTCCCCTCCTGCGCGCTCTCCAAGCGAAGCTCGCGCTTGTGGTCGCGCTCGTACAGGTAACTGAAGGTCGGCACAAAATCCGTGCCTTTAAAAGGCTGCCAGACGCTGTCATGAGGCACGATTTGCGTGCCGTCCGCTGAGAACGTGAGCTGGGGATTGGGCCGCAGGTACGCCGTAATCTCTTCGGCGCGCATCTCGTCCACGTTGTCGGCGTCGGCCTTCAACGCTGGATTGCCGGCTTCGAACCTCGCCTTGACCTGGTCCCAGGTAAGGCCCTGCTGAGCCGAGACGTGACCCGGCGCCAGGACCACGCTCACGGCCAATGCCCCAGCTAGCAAGGAAGGGAAGATCCGCTTCATAGAAAACCTTTGCGCCGTGGTCTGCACGGCGGACACGGAGGAGTGCAAGATGAACGAAAAAGAGCGAGGAAGAGGAGGGATCAGGAGCCTGGCGGAGGACGATTCTGAATCGACCCCAGGGCAGGAGGTTCAACGAAGGAGTCGAAGAGATGGCCAGGCGCGGCCATGGGCACATCAGCAATCGACAGACCCGCGAAAGCGGGCAAGGGAAGCGCAATATCTGCGGGCATGATCGAATGAGGGCTGGAGCGATCATGGTCGCGGCGCACGCTGGAGGCGACTTCCGCAGGATTCTGGGCTGCGATCAGGTCGTCGTTGATGGAGATCGCCGGCAACAGAATCAGAATGACGACCGCCAGAGCAACGAATTGCGCGCGGCGGTCGAGTGCCTCGCGTGGCGCCAAGCGCACCCAAGCGTACAGCATCACCACTGCAACCAAAGCCCAACCGACATTGAGAGTTAGCTCCATTCCCACTGCCAATTCTATATCAGGAATGAATGTCAACGGAAAGGTGCTGTGACCATAAGGTTGCAGGGAAATCCAAGTGCGGCAGGCTGAGATTGTCTTAGAGATTCATAAACTATCGCGATCTTATCCTCAACTTCAAGCGTGCTGTCAGCTTCTGGCCGGGGCTGAGCTCCTCGCGCGCGGCGTCGTGCTTTCATCGCGCTCGCGCCGTTGACCGCGGCCGGAAATGCACTTAAGATGAAAAGGCTGGCTTTGCGCGCGCGGCGTTGGCGTCGACCCAATCGACTGCGAAACCAGCCGCGAAGCGCGCTTGTTGCCCCCTCGTTCAATGGCAGGACAGCTGACTCTGGATCAGCATATCGGGGTTCGAATCCCTGGGGGGCAGCCAGAAGGATTCACCCCACCCTGAAACCGTCCCGATGCAAGCGATGCATCGCAGTTTTTGGCGGACTGCGGCGCTTCTGCTGCGGCGGAATCGAATCGTAACCAGACCATCTGCGGCGAAAGCCGGCCACCCTACTGTTTGCTGACGCCACTGCTGCCGCTGGTCGAATGATCGCTACGGGAATACTGCCCTGCGGGTTTGCTCGATCGCGTGGCGGCCCAAACGTGGTAGCTGTTGAAGAGAAACTGCGCGCCGAGAATGAGCAGCCAGATCCAGAGCGCGAAGCGCAGCGGCCGGCGCGGAATGCGCGCACTCAAAAGCGTTCCTCCAACCGCTCCAACCACGCCGCCAACGATCAGTTGCGCCAGCAACGCGGGATTGGTGGCATGCGTGAACCAATGCGCCCCGCTGCCGATAAGCGACACGAAGAAGCCGAAGACAATGTCGGTGCCGACGACCTGTGCAGGGGCCAGCGGAGTGAGGCTGAGCAGCGCGGCGGAGCCTAGAGCGCCTGCGCCCGCGGAAGAGAATCCAACCTCCGCGCCCACGGGAAACATGAGCCAGGTGAGCAGCGGGCTACGGTCACGCGCGTCGGAGTTTGGCCGCATGGGACGGAAGGAATAGAAGAGCTGCCAGCTCGCCGTGCCTACGAGTATGGCTCCCAAAATCGCATTCAGTGTGTTTGCTGAGCCGGCGTTGATCAAATGCTTCAGGAACAGCGATCCGAGGAGAACGCCGGGCGCTCCACCGAGCAGCATGTAGCCCAATGTCCGCCAGGCCACGTTGCGGCGCGCAATCTGCGCGGGAGCCAGAATCAACTTGACTGCCGCGGAAAACTCGAGCCCGATGCCCACCGCAACCGGCGCCGGGACGCCGAGAAACAACACCAGGACCGGCACAGTAATGGTGCCGGCGCCGACGCCTGTGAGCGCGATAAACAGCGCAATCAAGAATCCGATAATGTATGCCATCCCCCGGGTCCTCTGTTCCTCATCGCGCGCATTACTGCGCCGGCGCCGCCTGAATGTGAATGCCGCACTCCACCTTACGGCCCGCCCACCGGCCGGAGCGCGGATCGTTGGGGTCGAGCGGCAACGAAGTACACGGCTCGCAGCCGATTGACGTATAGCCCTGCTGGTAGAGGGGCAGAAGCGGAATCCCAAGCTGCTCGCATGCGTACCAAACGTCGCGCGTCGTCCACGCAGCGAGCGGGGCCACCTTCAGCACCTGCTTGCCGCCGGGCAGTGAAAACAGCGCCGACTCTTCCAATGCCGCGCGGCTCTTAGCCTGCTCGCGGCGCAGTCCGGTCAGCCATACGCGGTACTGGGCGAGCGCTTTGAACAGCGGCTCGACCTTACGCAGGCCACAGCAACGGTCGGGCGCGGACTGATACAGCAAACCGTGTTCGGCCTCCTGCTCGGCCACGGTCTTTTCCGGCAACAGATTGATCAGGTTCAGTCCCCACTCGCGCGCGATGCGGTCGCGATAGGCATAGGTTTCGGCGAAGTGGTAGCCGGTATCGAGAAAGAGAACCGGAATCCGCGGGTCGAGTGCGATGGCAAGTTTCGTGAGCAGCACATCTTCGGCCTGAAAGCTGCAGGTCAGGCACACATCGCCCGCACCCGTCACTTCGCGCGCCAGCGTGGCTCGCACCACGTCCAGCTTCGCATTCACTTCCGAGGCAATCTCCGCAATGCTCATCACAAATCCGCCCCTTCTGAAAAAATGAAGATCCCTGCGCGGCGCAGAAGTTGATGCACCTCGGCGACGGCGTGCATCCTGTTGCCCGGGTCGAGCGTGATCTCAAAGCCGCCTGCGCTTGCCGTCAGCGAGCTGTCATCGACGGCGCGCACAACGAAAGTGATCAGTCCCGACTGGGTTTGCAGGTCGGTAACAACGTCAAGAAGTCCAAGATGCTGCAAAGACGACCGGTCGCCGGAATCGATGCGGCAGGTCACGGCGCCGATGGCAAACAGTGAGCGTTCGATGGCGTCGATCAGCTCCGAAGGGCCTGACAATTCCAAAACGCCGCCGCGGTGTCCCCAGCGCGCCTCCCGCTCGCCGGCGGTCACGCGTCCCCATGCGGCGGCTTCGTCTTCCTCGCCCGCGGCCGCCTGGCCTTGAGCGGCGGTCACCATTCCCGCCGCGACGGTCGAGTTGGTCTCGGGATCGATGAGGATCAACGCGCCGGTCCCGCGATTGTCGCGATAGAGATCGACTGCGATGGGCCGCAGTAAATGCAGCGAGACCGCACCGATGTCGTTCATACGCAGCACCTGCGCCGGCTCGCGCCTGAGCTGGCCCAGATCGACGCGGTAATCAACCGACGAAACCAACGCGGGTACAGTTTGGCTGGTGTGCTTGACCAGATAGCGGCGATTCACGTCGAGCGGCCGCTGATCCATCCACACCAGCGACGCCTCCACGCTGCGAGCTACGGTCGGCGATGCCCCAACTCCGGCGATCAGATCGCCGCGGCTGATGTCGAGTTCGCGATCGAGCACCAGCGTGACAGAAAGCGGCGCGATGGCCTCCTCGAGATCGCCGTCGAACGTCACGATGCGTTCGATCTTCGCTTTGCGTCCCGAGGAGAAGCCCGCGATCTCGTCTCCGCGCTGAATCGTTCCCGTCGCAATCTGCCCTGCGAAGCCGCGGAAGGTGTGGTCGGGCCGCAATACGCGCTGCACGGGAAAACGGAATGGCGCACTACGCGTGTCCTGTGCGGAGGGCAACGCTTCCAGCAATTCGAGCAGCGACGGGCCGTCGTACCACGGCATCAGACCCGATGCGTGCTCTGCCCGGTGCACGACGTTGTCTCCCTTCAGGGCGCTGACAGGAACAAAATGAGCTTCAACCGGCGTGCCCGTGTCGGCCGCGATCCGCTCGAGAATCGCCCTGAAGTCCGATTCGATGGCGCGGAAAGCGCCCTCGTCGTAGCTGATCAGATCCATTTTGTTCACGGCTACCAGCAAGTGCCGCACACGCAGCAGCGAGGCGATGTAGGCATGACGCCGCGACTGAATCTGCACGCCCTTGCTCGCGTCGATCAGCACAATGGCCGCGTCGGCCGTCGATGCGCCCGTGGCCATGTTGCGCGTGTACTGCTCGTGGCCGGGTGTATCCGCGATGATGAACTTGCGCCGCGCCGTTGAAAAATAGCGGTACGCGACGTCGATGGTGATGCCCTGTTCGCGCTCGGCGCGCAGCCCGTCGGTGAGGAGCGCGAAATCGATCTGCCCCGGCGCGGTCGTGCCCTTGCCTTCAATCGACCGCACCTGGTCTTCATAGACTGATTGCGTGTCGTAGAGCAGCCGCCCGATGAGGGTCGACTTGCCGTCATCTACGCTGCCCGCCGTGGAAAAGCGCAGCAAATCCTTCTCGCGCTCGGCGAGCAGGAATTCTTCGATGGAGAATTTGGGAGCGGAGAGCGTCGCCACTTAGAAGTAGCCCTCCCGCTTCTTGATCTCCATCGAGCCTTCCTGGTCATAATCAATCACACGGTTGGCCCGCTCCGACGAGCGGAATGAGATCAGCTCCGCAATGATCGCGGGAAGGGTATCGGCATCGGAGCGAATGGCGCCCGTGCAAGGGCTGCATCCCAGCGAACGCAGCCGGCACTTCACCATCTGCGGCTTCTCGCCTGGCCGCGCCACAAAATCCTGTTCGATGGGAAGCAGCGCCTCCTGATCCGCGCCGATTGGGCGAACATACATGGGCCGCTCTTTGGCAAAGTAAAGGTCGACCACCGGAATCTTTTCCTCGTGGATGTACTGCCAAACGTCCATCTCCGTCCAGTTGGAAAGCGGAAAGACGCGAATGCTCTCGCCGGGATGGATGCGCGCGTTGTACAGATTCCACAACTCGGGCCGCTGGTTTTTCGGGTCCCACTGCCCGGCAGTGTCGCGGAACGAGTAGATGCGCTCCTTGGCACGCGATTTTTCTTCATCGCGGCGCGCACCGCCAAAGGCGGCATCGAAGTTGTAGTGGCGGAGCGCGTCCAGCAGCGCCTGCGTCTTAAGCAGCCCGCAGCAGCGCTTGGTGTCGAGCACGATGGGATTCGTTCCCGCGGCGATGGCCGGCTCGTTCCGCCACACCAGCAGCTCAGCGCCCACCCGGCGCGCCATTTCATCGCGGAAGGCCAGCATCTCGGCGAATTTGAACCCGGTATCAATGTGCAGCAGCGGGAAGGGAATCGGCGCGGGATAAAAGGCCTTCTGCGCCAGCCTGAGCATCACCGAGGAGTCCTTGCCGATGGAGTAGAGCATCACCGGCCGCTCGAACTCGGACGCTACCTCGCGCAGAATATGGATACTCTCCGCTTCAAGAAGGCGCAGATGGTTCAGGCGCGCGGATGGGCCACTTGGTGTTCGCGGCGATGTTTTGACTGTTTCGCTTTCGATGACCGGCATTGCGACCTCTCGTTTCGGGGAACTTCTGAAGGCCGGTGTGCGCGAAGACAAACCCGGCATTCAGCTACGGGTGCGTCTTCTGGATCGATTGTGCTCAGGAGAACGGACTAGCGGGGACACCCGTCGAAGATGTTCGACAGGCGACAACAGGAGCGGCTTTGTGAAGCGCGAACCATTGGTAAATGGATGATAACAAAACCCGCCGCCCGAGACAAGAGGCCAAGTTCACCCGCAAAAAGTGCGCACGTATCCCGGGAATGACGTAGGATGGGTGCGGCTCAACTTCTCGCTCTCAAGTGAACGCGCGCGGCAGACCTCCGCTTGGCAGACCGGCGGCCCCGGCTCTACGAGCCACCCGCCGAAGAGAATCCATTCCTGCGCTTTTAGGCCTGGCAATGGTGGGAGCGCTCGCTCTTTCGCTGTGCCGGGCTGGGCCTGCGGGGAGGTTCATCCCCCACTCCGGACTTCAGGTTCGGGCTGGGGCGATCCCCGCCCGACTGGACCAAAGCCGGCCGCAGTTGGCATGGGGCGATCGCTTCGGCGACGGCACGCCGGACTTCCTGCGGTTAACCGATCCCGCCGACCAAGCCGCCTTTCGCCGGTGGTTCACGCTGATCGCGGAATACCAGGCCATTCGTCCGCGGGCGCAGGTGCCGGAAGAGATCACCGACTGCGCCAGCCTGCTGCGCTACTCCTATCGCGAGGCACTCAAACGCCACGATGAAAGCTGGTTTCAGTCCAGTGGAATCGAGATTCCTGCTCCGCCTGGTGAGATTCGTGCCTGGAGCTACCCGCACACCCCGCTCGGCGCGTCACTCTTCCGTGTGCGGCCGGGAGCTTTCCAGCCGGACGATCTGGCCAACGGCGCTTTTGCCCAGTTTGCCGATGCCAAAACGCTGGTGGAGCGGAATGCGTACTTTGTCAGCCGCGATGTGCGTGCGGCGCTGCCTGGCGACCTGCTCTTCTATCGCCAATTCGGCCAGTCGTCGCCGTGGCATTCGATGATCGTGATCCGCTCCAGTGCCGCCGCGGAAGTCGTCTACGACACCGGGCCGGACCACGGCCAACCTGATGACCTGCGCCGTGTTCTCCTCTCTGAACTCCTTGACCATCCCCAGCCGCAATGGCGGCCGCTCGCCGCCAACCCCAACTTTCTCGGCGTCTACCGCTGGAACATTCTGCGAGGAACTCCATGATTGACCGGAAATCGCCCTACGGAAATCCGACGCTCCGTAAACCGCTCTTTGCCGCCCTGCTTTTGCTTTTTTTGGCCGCAGGCGCAAGCCGTGCCGCCGCCAGCGACGCGCCGCGCTCGTTCTCGCTTTCGACCACGCGGACCTTTGCGCCGGGCGAGAGCGTGAAGATTCAACTCTTCGCGCGCAACGTGCCGGAGCTGGAGTTTCGGGTGTACAAGGTGCGCGATGCGGAGAAGTTCTTCGCCGGCCTCAAGAACCCGCATAGCTTCGGCATCGAGAATTACGCGCCGCAGGAGCAGATTGAGGAGCGCACCTGGATCGAGCGGCTGCACGACTTCAAAGCGCATCTCTGGTGGATGATCCGGCGCTTCTTCCGGGGCCAATTCACCGACGAGGCGCGCGACAGCTTTCGCGAGCGGCAGGCAAACCTGGGCAAGCGCAGCCAGGTCGTGGGCGCAACACAGTTCGCGCAGATCCCCCTGCTGAACGCGAGCCAGTTGGTGGCGCGATGGAAGCTGGAAACACCCCCCGCGCTGGTGAGCGAGACGCAACAGTTGCCCATCGACGGGCTGGGCGCGGGAGTGTACCTGATCGAAGCGACTGACGGCACCTACAAGGCGTACACCGTCGCCATTGTTACCTCTATCGCCGTGGTGGAACGGTCGGAGAATAGGCAAGCCGATCTCTATGTGGCCGACCGCAAGACCGGCGCGCCAGTGGAGGCCGCGGATGTGGTCCTGTGGGCGAATGGGCAACTGCAGTCGTCGGGCAAGACCGGCAGCGACGGCCTGGCCTCGCTCACGATGACGGTGCGCGGCGGCGCGCAGGGAGCGGAGCCGGAGAACGTATGGATCCTGGCGCGGCACGGAGCCGACGCCGCAATGGTGACTCCGTGGAGCTACAACTTTGCGGGGAATGGCGCGCAACAGGAGCGCGCTTACATTTACACCGACCGGCCGGTTTACCGGCCCAGCCATACCGTGCACATCAAGGGCATCGTGCGCAAAGAGCAGAACGACTCGCTCATGTTGCCGGACGAGCGGACGCTGACCCTGCGTGTAACCGGACCCGACGACAAGGTAGTGTTCAACAAAGAACTGCCCGTCTCGGCGCACGGAACTGTGGCGGCGGACTTCGATCTCGCGTCCGATGCGGCGCTGGGCTACTACAGCATCGATTTCAACGGCAACGATGAGGTTGGGTCGGGTAGCTTCTACGTCGAGGAATACAAAAAGCCCGAGTACCAGGTGACCGTAACGCCAGCGGCGCCGCGCGTGCTCGAGGGCAACACGATTCAGGCAACCATCGAAGCGCGTTACTTTTTCGGCGAGCCGGTTTCAAATGCCAAGGTCACATACGTTGTGCACACGTCGACCCATTATTGGTGGGATCAGGATGAGGAAGACGATGACAGCGCGGGCGCGGACGCCCAATCCGATGATTCCGACGAATCCGAAGAGACGGACTACGCGTGGGGCCAGACCGAGCAGCAGGAGCACCAGGGCATGCTTGACGCGAATGGCCGCCTCACGGTGACGTTGCCCACTGAGATTAACGGCAAGCACGAAGACCAGGACTATCGCATCGAAGCGCGAGTGACCGACGCGGCGAACCGCGAGGTCGCCGGCCACTCCACAGTGCTGGCGACTTACGGATCGTTCCGTGTGAGCGTGGAACCGACAAGCTATGTTCTCCAGGCCGGCCAGCC
>Ga0326727_10008540_pt1 | contig 25902 bp, 15 predicted proteins | sample MB2enrmetagenome_FD_207643 | JGI IMG/M metagenome (GOLD analysis project Ga0326727, IMG submission 207643) | Lab enriched peat soil microbial communities from McLean, Ithaca, NY, United States - MB29MY | ecosystem: Environmental > Terrestrial > Soil > Wetlands > Peat | place: USA: New York...
GCAACCACGTGATCATTGGAGTTTCGGGCGATTTCGATAATCTCACCGGATACCTCCGGTCCATCGACCCGGAAACCGGCAAAACACAATGGCAATGGAACAGCACCCCTCCAGCGGGCACGCCCGACGCCACTACCGGCGGCATGACCTGGATGACGGGGACTTATGATCCCGACCTGAACCTGCTTTATTGGGGAACTGGAAACCCGACTCCGGTGCTTACTGGCAGTTCGCGCCCTGGCGACGACCCTTACACCTGCAGTATCGTCGCGCTGAATCCCGATGATGGGAAGCTCTCCTGGGCTTTCCAGCCATCACCGCATGACACCCACGATTGGGATGCCGTGGAAACGCCCGTCCTCGTTGACGCGGATTTTCATGGCCAACCCAAAAAGATGCTGATGCAGACCTCGCGCAACGGCTATTTCTTCGTTCTCGATCGAACCACGGGCAAGAGCCTTTTGACGGCGCCTTACGGTCCCGTCAACTGGGCTCTTGGGATAGACAAGGATGGCCGTCCTATCCCGAATCCGGACAAAGAACCCGCAAGGGACGGCCGCTTAATCGCTCCTGACGAAGGCGGACTTACCAACTATCGATCCCCCAGCTTTGATCCCCGTACCGGACTCTTTGTAGTGGACGCTCATCCAAGCTATGGCATCTACTTCGCCAAGCCCGCGGACGGCACGTTTGGATGGGCTGGCGCGGATTATGGCGTGTGGGGTAAGGGCGTTCTGGATGCCATTGACTACCAGACTGGAAAAATCCGCTGGACGCATGAACTGGGACCGGGCGGCTCTGGAGCAGGGGTTCTTACCACGGACTCCGGAGTTACCTTTACAGCCGACTCTACGGGCAACTTCCTCGCTCTCCGAACCACCGATGGGAAAACTCTGTGGCACGCTGGCACTGGTGCGGGAATGGAGAGCTCACCAATCACGTACGAAATAGACGGGCGGCAGTATGTGCTCAGCAGTAGTGGGGGCGTTTTATTTGCATGGGCGCTCCCGCGGCATTGATTGCCGCAGTTCTAGGGCGTTGTGACCATCAACATATTGCTCGGGCCCGACGTGATCCCTAGCGAATCAAACATCTCTACCTCGTAGTAGAAAGTCATGCCTTGCCAGACGTTGAGGTCCGTATAGCTTGTGGTTGGATTATTTCCAACAACAACCACTAGCGAGGTGGGAGAGTTGCCCTTCAGAATTCGATATCCCACCGGAGGGTCGGAACCGCCCGAAGGAGACCAGCTCAACGAAACGCTATTGCTGAGTACCGATGTTGTCATCAAATCGGACGGCGGAGGGAGTGCCAACGTCGTCGCGCTGATTGCCGCGCTGGGTAGTGACGTTATTCCTAATAAGTTGTAAGATTCTACGGCGTAATAGTAAGTGTTAGAGGGCGTGACATGCGAGTCTAAGTAGCTTGTTGTGAGCACATATCCCGCGACAACTTGCATTGTCGAGGGCGACGTTCCTTTCAGCAAGCGATAGCCGCCGACTCCACCCCCGCCGCTGGAAGCCGACCATGCCAGAGAAATCGAATTCTGCGTGATGCCGGTAGTCGATAGGTTCGTGGGAACCGTTGGAGGCGACAAGTCAATCAGCGTTACCGTTAACGGTGGGGATAGGGCAGAGACATTTCCCTGCGCATCGAAAGCGCTCAGATTATAGATATAGGTGTTGCCGGGGGTAAGTGCGGCGTCGTAGTAGGGCGGCAAGGCAACCTGGGAGGCGACAACCCCGTTGCGGTAAATGTTGTAGCCGGCAACGCCGACGTTGTCCGTGGACGGCACCCACGTGAGGGTTACGCCCGTACTCGAAGATTCGGAAAGGATAGGCGCCGCCGGTGTTGCCGGTGGGGTCGTATCTACTCCGGCGATCATCGTTGCGAACGCCACGCCTGTGGAAGTGAAAGAGCCCGCCTTGTTCGCACTCGAGGCGGCCGTGAAGGCGGCAGGCAGAATCTGAGCAGGGGTGTCGGCCCCATAGGTGTTGTAGTCCAGGTAAGCCGCGAAATAGGCCGGATAGGAAGGCGCGAAGAACGCGAACTGTTGATACTGAGCGCAGTCGACCATGGCCTGTAGGAAGGCGGTGTCTATGGGAGCCCAGAAGCTAAATGCATCCCGCGAGTCTGTCGTATTTATGTTCAGCATTCCTAATTCACTATTCGCCAGCTTGTCGGGCCACGCCTCGCTCACGCCAATAGCCTTCCCTGCCTGTTCGATCACCGACGCGCCAGCGAGGACATTCATAAAGTCATTGTTGTTGACCGGATAAACGTGCATATCAATGTAATTGAGCGAAGTGGCAGCGAAGTCCTGTAAATAAGTCGTAAATTGCGAAATCCACGTGCCGGCTCCCGCGCCGAGGGCAACGTTCGTCACGTTGGCCTGCTGCAGGGCAGCTAGCTGGGTCTGCAGCAGTTCCATCGAACCTGTCGGTGAGTTCTCCATAGGCTGATATGAATCAGTTGCTTCCGTGTCGGGTTCACAGAGTAACGATAGGAAGTCAGGTTGAATCAACTGCGCCACATTTACGGCATTCTGAGCGCGCTGGTTCATGTAGTCATTCCAATCGAGGGTCTGATAGTAAGGCTCGAACGAGGCGCTCAGCGTGCCATCAAGGTTTTCCGCCACGGTCGCTTCCACCACCAATTGCATTCCGGCGGCGTGGACGGCGCTCGCCACCTGCTGATAAAACGAAACAAATTGTTGATACTGGTCCGGGTTATTGGAATAGACATAGAAGGGTTGGTAGAGGATTGGGAAGCTGATGTGAGTTGTGACGGCCGTGGCGCCCGTTGCTTGAAGTTCCTGCAGTTCGACCAGTACCGTCTGCTCGAAGTAATTCGGTGCGAGCAGCGCGGTGAACTGGTCGGACTCGGTGGAGGAAAGGTGGGGCGCCCAGGCCACGGGATACGAGCCTCCATCCCAGCCTTGGTTTACCACGGTCTGAAAGGCGCCGATCTGTGTAGTCATGTTGCTGTAAATAGCCTGATATTGCGCGGGGACATTCGGATTCGATTGCCCGGCAAGCGGGAGCGCGAGAAGTGCGTAAAGAGAGAGTTTCTTGAGGGGATAGCCGCTCATTGTTTGGAGTCCTTCGCAGCCCGGATAGCCTACGGGCTCTACTGCATTCCATATCGGCCGCTGTAGGCAAAGGTTTAGAACACACTCCGACTTAAGGGGTTCTTAGTAATCCCGCTTCGGTACGATTGGGATGTGTTGCCGATGTCGAGCAACTCAATTCACGGTGTCGTCACCGTTAGCGGGTTGCTCGGTCCCGAGGCAATCCCCAGCGAATCCACCATTTCGACCTCGTAATAGTAAGTCATGTTGGGCCCTACATTGGGGTCGGTGTAGCTATTTGTCGGATTACTCGCGACAACGATCTGGAGCGACGTAGGAGAAGTCCCCTTCAAGATGCGATATCCCACCGGCGGGTCAGAGCCGCCGGATGGCGACCAGTTCAGAGAAACGCTCCTGTTTGCTACGGTCGTGGCATTCAGATTCGACGGCGGAGGCAAGGCTAGCGTGGTGGCGCTGATCGTCGCGCTCGGCAGGGAACTGACTCCCGATATATTGTAGGACTCCACCGCGTAGTAGTACGTGCTCGATGGTGTGACACGTGAATCTACATAGCTGTTACCGGGTACGTAACCTGCTACGATTTGCATCGCTGTCGGCGAATTGCCCTTTAAGAGTCGATAGCCACCGACTCCACCCCCACCTGTTGAAATCGACCACGCGAGAGACGCGGAGATCTGCGTGATGTTCGTAATTGAGAGATTCGCCGGCACACTCGGAGGCGATAGGTCAATCAGGGTTACCATGAGCGGGGCGGATTGAATGGAGGCATTCCCCTGTGCGTCGAACGCGCTCAAGTTGTACGTATAGCTGGCTCCGGGCGTCAACCCCGTATCGAAAAAGGGAGGCAGGGCCACGTTTGAGGCTACCGCGCCATTACGATAGACGATGTAGCCGGCAACACCCACATTGTCCGTCGACGGCGCCCAGGTCAAAGTAACGCCAGTGCTCGATGAACTCGACAAGATCGGCGCTGACGGCACACTAGGCGCGGTAGTATCCGGCCCGGTGATCATTTTTGAGAACGCCGCGCCGGTTGATGTGAAGGCGCCCGTCTTGTTCGCGCTTGAAGCAGCGGTGAAAGCGGCTGGCATAATCTGGGCGGGCGTGTCGGCTCCGTATGTGTTTTAGTCCAGGTAAGCCGCGAAATACGCCGGGTAGGAAGGGGAGAAGAATGCGAACTGCTCATACTGCGCGCAGTCGACCATTGCCTGGAGAAAGGCAATGTCGATGGGCGCCCAAAAGCTGAAGGCGTTGCGCGAGTCCGTCGTATTGATATCGAGCGTGCCTAATTCACTGTTCGCCAGCTTGTCGGGCCATGCCTCGCTTACGCCAATTGCTTTCCCGGATTGTTGTATGACCGAAGCACCGGCCAGGACATTCATAAAATCGTTGTTGTTGACCGGGTAGACGTGCATGTCAATGTAGTTGAGCGAGGTCCCGCCGAAGTTTTGTAAGTAAGTTGTAAACTGTGAGATCCAGGTTCCTGCTCCCGCGCCCAGGAGCACACCACTCACGCTGGCCTGTTGCAGGGCCGTCAGTTGGGTCTGCAGCAACTGCATCGCGCCGCTGGGAGAATTTTCAGTCGGCTGGTACGCATTGGCCGATTCCGTATCGGGCTCGCAGATTAGAGATAAAAAATCGGGCTGAATTAGCTGGGCCACGTTCACGGCGTTTTGAGCACGTTGATTCATGAAGTCATTCCAGCCCAGGGTCTGGTAGTAAGGCTCGAACATGGCGCTCAGCGTGCCATCCAGGTTCTCAGCCACGGTTGCTTCCACCACCAGCTTCATGCCGGCGGCGTGTACAGCACTTGCCACCTGCTGATAAAACGAAACAAATTGCTGATACTGACCCGGGTTATTGGTGTAAGTGTAGAAGGGTTGGAAGAGAATTGGAAAACTAATATGCGTCGTAACTGCTGTGGCCCCAGCCGCGCGCAGTTCCTGGAGTTCCACGAGTACGGTTTGGTTCAAATAATTCGGAGCGAGCAGCGCAGTGAACTGATCAGACTCGGTCGACGAGAGGTGTGGCGCCCAGCCCACGGGATATGGGTCCCCATTCCAGCCCTGGTTTACGACTGTCTGGAAGGCGCTGATCTGGGTCGTCATGTTGCTGTAAATGGCTTGGTATTGCGGGGGAATAATCGGATTGGATTGCCCGGCTATCGGCAAAGCGATAAGTGTGAATAGCAAAAAGCTATTACGGGTATTAATACTCATTTGTTGGAGTCCTTCATCGCCCAGAGTTGAGGGCCTTGCAAGTTCCATCGGTTGGTCAAGGGAGGAGCTTTATATGTCCGATACCAGAACGGTGCGACATCGCCACCACCCCGATCTACGGTTCGGCCATCAAACTGCCTCAACAAAGTGAGGTTCTAAAGAAGATGCGAGAAGTTAGGTTATTACCCGGGCTACTGGTCGGACTTATCATGTTGTCGTCGCCGGTCTCGGCCCCCGCTGCGATATCTATATCGATCAACATTGCGCCCCCCGCTCTGCGGGTTTATCAGCAACCTCTGTGCCCCACCGAAGGGTATCTTTGGACCCCAGGCTACTGGGCATATGGTGGTGCGGGTTACTACTGGGTACCCGGTGCATGGGTGGCTCCCCCTCAAATGGGTTTTCTGTGGACGCCCGGTTATTGGGGTTATGCGGGAGGGATCTATTCTTTCAACGCCGGCTACTGGGGCCCGACAGTGGGCTTCTACGGAGGCGTGAACTATGGGTTCGGCTACGGCGGAAGCGGATTCCAGGGCGGTCGCTGGCAGAATGGTCGCTTTGCTTATAACACCGCCGTCAGCCGCGTGAATACCTCAGTGATCCACAATACTTATAACCAAGCGGTTGTGAGCCAGGGCAACAACCGTACCAGCTTCAACGGTGGACCTGGCGGAATCACCGCAAGGCCCAACGCGCAGGAAGCGGCCGCCGAACATGAGCACCACCCCCAAATCGCCGCGGCTCAGGGAGTACACCAGGCTCAGGCAGTGCGCCAGGCTCAAGCGGTCCGCCAGCAACAGGTCGGCGCTGCTCGGGGAAATCCAGGATTGCAAACTCACCCGGCGCTGAGCGCCAACGCCGCAAAGCCAACCGTTCGTCAGGCGGTCGAAGGTCGGCCTATGCAGCAGCCGAGACAGCAGGAACCCGTCCGGCAGGCTGTTAACAACCGACCACCCAGTCACCCGACTGTGCAGCAGCACCCGCAAGCCCGCGCAGCGGCTCCCCCGCACGCCGCACCCGCGCGGCCCGCGGAAAAGGAAGAACACAAATAGCCCGATTTATCGTTGGAAACTAGAAAAGTGTGATAGCAACGCCCAACGGCGGCAAAGTCTCTCCGTTGGGTCTCCGGGAAATTTCACCAACCGAATCCACTGGGCCTGCAAGCCTACTCCGAATCCGGTACCCCGTGGTTATCGACAGGCTTTTACTTTTGCCGTATACTACAGAAACCTTCCCCTCTCTAGTGGAGTTCAATGAGCATGCCAAAAGGAGACGTCTTGATTCGAAAAATATCTACATTTTGCCGCGCATTCGTTGTGATTGCGCCGTTGGCTGTGAGCGTTGCCCAAGCGCAGTCCGTTCTGACACAACACATGCGAGAAGCTGTTCGCAACGGTGAGTCACACCCGATTGGCCGGCTCCCAGCGAGCCAAGTCATGAACCTCGATATTGTCCTGCCACTGCGGGATCCCGAGGGCTTAACGAATTTCCTCAGCGAGCTCTATAATCCGGCCAGTGCCAATTATCGGCAATTCCTTACTCCAGCTCAGTTTACCGACAGGTTCGGCCCGACCCAGGAGGATTACGACGCCCTGATTCGCTTCGCGAAAGCGAAGGGTTTCACGGTGACCGGGGGCACGCGTGATGGCATGGAACTGCAGATCAAAGGCCCCGTCTCGGCCATCGAGTCTGCTTTCCACGTGACCATGCGCACCTACCCGCACCCCACGGAGAGCCGGGTATTCTACGCGCCGGACCTGGAGCCCACCACTGACCTGCCTTTCCCTCTCTGGCATGTCTCGGGTTTGGATAATTACTCGATCCCGCATCCCATGTTTTCCAGGAAAAGCGACGCCTCGCACGGTGCCTCATCGCATGCCACCACTGGCTCGGGCCCATCGGCTTCGTTTCTGGGCAGCGACATGCGCGCAGCGTACTACGGTGGAACCGCCCTTACTGGTGCCGGCCAGAATCTTGGACTTTTCGAGTACCTGGGTACTGACCTGGCGGATTTGAACACCTATTACAAGAACGTCGGCCAAACCAACAAGGTGCCCATCACTCTCCTCTCTACCGATGGAACCAGCACAAGTTGCACCGCGAAGAGCGGCTGTGACGACACCGAGCAAACCCTGGACATGACCCAATCCCTCGGGATGGCTCCTGGTTTAGCAAGCCTAGTGATGTATGTCGGATCCCTCGACACAGCCATCATCAGCGCTATGACTACGCACAGCCCCCTGCCCACCACTATTGGATGTTCATGGGGATGGACGCCTGCCGACCCAACAACGCTCGACCCTTATTTCCAGAAAATGGCCGCTCAGGGCCAGAACTTCTTTGCGGCGTCGGGCGACAGTTCCACCTGGTCCAGGCGAAATGAAGCCTGGCCGGCCGATGACGCCAACGTCGTATCTGTCGGTGGCACTGACCTCGAGACCGCCAGCGCGGGCGGTCCCTGGAAGTCGGAGACGGCCTGGGTGGACAGTGGCGGCGGTATCTCTCCAGATAAAATCAAGATTCCCTCTTGGCAACAACTCTCTGGCGTGATCAACTCCAGCAACAAGGGTTCCACCACGTACCGCAATGGTCCCGACGTGTCCGCCAATGCTAATTTCACCTTCTACGTTTGCGCTGACCAGACCACCTGCACCGCGAACGATTACGGCGGTACCAGCTTCGCCGCTCCCATGTGGGCGGGCTTTATCGCCCTTGTCAATCAGCAGCTTGTTTCGCAGGGTAAACCGACCATCGGTTTCCTGAATCCAATCATCTATGCACAGAACATAACGTCTGCTTATAGCACGGACTTCCACGACATCACTTCCGGAAAATCCGGAAGCTATTCAGCCGTGGTTGGTTATGACCTGGTAACTGGCTGGGGTAGTCCGAAAGCCGGTCTGATCAACGCGCTCGCTCCGTAACTTGCCGAATCTCATTTCGGGGTTAGCCAAGGGTCTCCTTTCCGGGGACCCTTTTTTCATGCGATTGAGATTTTCTAGCCAGCTTCGGCTAGCATTGTTAGGGTGCTGCGAAGACTTGCTCTATCCGTCTGGTTCCTCTGCTCCCTTGATGCTCAAGACCGGCCCAGAATCTTTCGCATCCAACCCGTCCGTCCCGTCGCCGAACTTCGCTCCGAGGCTCTGGCGCTCCGGCCTCCTGGGGAGCCGGGAGATTTCCGCACATCAGACCTCGTCGACGTGGCAACTCTTGATCCCCGGATTAAGCTGGACATCCGTTACGCCACGTCGGACAACTTCCTTAGCACGCCGGTTTACTCTTCTGCCCGTGCCTTCCTGCAGCGACCCGCGGCGGAAGCGCTCCTCCGCGCGCATCGCGAACTAATGAAGCAGGGCTACGGACTGCTAATCTTCGATGCCTACCGCCCGTGGTACGTCACTAAAGTATTCTGGGACGCCACGCCTCCCGACAAGCATGAATTCGTCGCCAATCCAGCCGAAGGTTCGCGCCACAACCGCGGCTGCGCGGTCGATCTATCGCTATACGATCTCAAGTCCGGCCGCGAGGTTGAGATGACCGGCGTCTACGATGAAATGTCCGAGCGTTCCTACCCGGACTATGCCGGCGGCACGGCTGAGCAGCGGGCGCACCGGAAAGTGCTGCGCCATGAGATGGAGAAACAAGGCTTCACGGTATACACCACCGAGTGGTGGCACTTCGATTACAAGGACTGGAAGCAGTATGCCATCCAGAACGTGCCCTTTGAAAAGATAGGTAACCGTTAAAGGCTACTGGATCACCTGGAAACTCTGGTCCACGGGAATTGCCGCCGTGTAGTCGGCGTTGCCAGCCTGGGTGGCCTGGATAGTGCAGGTGCCCACAGCCACCAGCGTCACGGTAGTCCCGGAGGCCCTGCACACAGGATTGGTCAGCGACTTGAAGCTCACTTTGAGTCCCGAACTGGCCGTCGCGCTGATCGCGAATGGAGACGTACCAAGGGTCTGGTTTGAGAGCGCTCCGAAAGTAATGGCCTGACTCAACGGCGTCACTTGAAAACTCTGGGCCACCGGCGATGCAGCCGTGTAATCTGCGTTCCCCGCCTGGGTCGCCTGGATGGTGCAGGTTCCGCCGCCAGCTATCGTCACAGTAGTCATAGAGACCCTGCACTCTGAATTGGTCAGCGATTTGAAGCTCACCTTAAGACCCGAACTGGCGGTCGCGCTGACTGTGAACGGAGGCGTGCCGTACGGTTGGTTCGGGAGCGTCCCGAAGGTGATGGTCTGATTCAATGGCGTCACTTGGAAGCTTTGGTTCACCGGCGCTGCGCCTGCGTAATCAGCATTGCCTGCCTGGGTTGCTTGTACGGTGCACATGCCGCCGGCCATTATGGTCACCGTAGTCCCGGAGACTCTGCACACTGGATTGGTCTGCGAATTAAAGCTGACCTTCAGGCCCGATGTGGCGGTCGCGCTGACGGTAAACGGCGGTGAACCGTACGGTTGGTTCGAGAGCGCTCCAAAGGAAATCGTCTGGCTCAATGGCGTCACTTGGAAGCTCTGGTTCACCGGCGCCGCCGGGATGTAGTCGGCATCGCCGGCCTGGGTCGCCTGGATGGTGCACGTCCCCACAGCCGCCACCGTTACGGTGGTCCCGGAGACCTTGCAGACCGTCGTGGTTTGGGAACTGAAGCTAACCGTCAGGCCGGAACTGGCGGTGGCGCTCACCGTAAACGGAGCCGCGCCGTAGGGCTGGTTCGATAAAGCTCCAAAGCTGATCATCTGGCTCACGGGCGTTACCTGAAAACTCTGGTTGACGACCGTGGCCGCCGCGTATGTGGCGTTGCCGGCCTGCGTGGCCTGGATGGTACACGTGCCCCCGGAAATCAGACTAACGGCGGCGCCTGAGACCGTGCAAACCGCCGTCGTCTTCGAATTGAAGCTGACCGGCAGACCGGAACTGGCGGTGGCCGCCACCGCAAACGGAGCGGTCCCGTAAGGCTGGTTCGACAGCGCGCCGAAAGTAATCGTCTGGATCTGCAATCCACCGCTGATCTTGAAGACCACACCTCCACCCGAGGCGCCATCGAGGTGCGTGGTCCCGTAGAGCTGACCTGACGGGCTTAGGGTCACAGGGGCTTCGGGATAGCCCCCATCGAAACCGGCTGAGAAGCCGTAAAGCACCACCTCATCGCCAGCCGCATCCACCTCGAAAACCCCGCCCCTTCCAGGCGTACCGCCGTATAGCGTAGTCCCGTAGAGGTTTCCTTGCGAGTCGAGGATCACGCCGGCCATCGGATTGCCCCCGTCGCCCTCGAAGCTGTTAAAACTGTGCAAAACGGTTTCGTTGCCAGACGTATCCACCTTGAACACTGTGCCCTGATTCGATGCACCCCCCTGGTAGGTGGTCCCATAGAGGTTGCCTGCCGAATCGAGAACCACGCCCGCAAGCGGGCGTCCACCATCCGTGCCGCCCGTGAAGGTGTGCAACACGGTTTCATGGCCGGCGGTGTCCAGTTTGAAAACCACGCCGAAGCCAGCGGTTCCCGTAGCCGAGCCGCCATACTCGGTCGTCCCGTAAAGATTGCCCGCCGAGTCCATCACCACGCCACCCAGTGGGTTACCGCCGTCCGCTCCTCCCGTGAACTTGTACAACACGGTTTCGCCACCGGATGGGTCCACTTTGAAAACCACGCCATAGCCCGCTGTGCCCGCGACCGACCCCCCGTAGGCGGCGGTCCCGTATACGTTGCCGGCGCCGTCGATCACCAGCCCTCCGGTTGGGTCGGCGCCGTCGGCTTGCCCCAGAAACTGGTAGAGGTGGTACTCATACCCAGCGGCACTGATCCGGTATAAGATTCCAGCCCCACCCACGCCAGTGGAGGTGGTCAGGTACAGGTTGCCGGCCGGGTCAAAAATCACGCCGCTCGATACAGTGCCTTCGCAAAGGTCTGCGCCGCTGCAAAAGGCGTAGAACACGCTTTGCTGGCCGCTCGTATTCACCTTGTACACCACGCCAAAGTAGTAACCGTTTTGGCTGTTGCCACCCGGTGCGGTCCCGTAGATGTCGCCGGCCGGGTCGAGCGTCACGCCAGTGGTGGGAAATGCCCCGTTTGGACCGGGATTACTCCCGTTTGCGATGCATGCCCCGTCGCACGCGAAGCTGTAAACCACGGTCTCCGTCTGCCCTTGCGCTGCCGAAGCGGCAGCCAGCGCGATCGCGAACCATAGCAGTCTTGAAATCGGCCTGTTTCTTGCACGTGTCATAACGTCTCCAGAAAGCCAAAAACCGGCGTTCACTTCGGTACGCCGGAAATCCAGGTAAATCGGATCACAGTCGACAGGTTTTCCATGGAACGGTAACGCGGTACCCTCCGAATGGATGCCATTGCAAAACCACGTCGATCCTTTCGGCACCCTGATCAGGTCGGCCGCTCGCGGCACGATGATGGGCAATCGGGGTGGCGCCCTGCACAACCCGGAACGCGAGATCGTGCGCAGTTACAAAAGCAAGCGCTGGATCACGTGCGTCCTGGAATTCCGGGGCCGCCATCGCGCCGTGATGTCGCCGAACCGGTACACCGAGCTTTTCTTTCTCGATGAGGCCGTAGCTTCCGCGGCCGGACACAGGCCATGTGCTGAGTGCCGCAGGGTACAGTACAACGCCTTCAGGGCTGCCTGGAGGCTTGCCCACCGGCTGGATCAGTCACCCTTTGCCGGCCAGATTGACGCTGACCTGCACCCGGCGCGGATCGACAATTGCGGAAAGGTCACCCATATCGCGGAGCTCCGTACACTGCCGGATGGCTGTTTCGTGCAAATCGAGGGGTCTGCGTACCTTGTGTTGAACGATAGGCTGCTGCTCTGGACGCCGGAAGGCTACACACGCAGTCGCCCGCGGCCGACGGACTTAAGGGTTACGGTGCTCACTCCGGAACCCATCGCGAGATGTTTTCGTGAGGGATACAGGCCCCAGATCCACCCGTCGGCACTGACATCCTCCGCTACAATTGGGCAGCTGGAGAAAACACCAATTGAATAGGGACGAAGCCTGGATTTTAGCCCGCCATTGGGTTGCGGCCTGGAACGCTCATGATTTGGATTTGATCATGACGCACTACGAGGACGGAATCGAGTTGACATCCCCCGCCGCCGCTCAACTGTTGGGGTCGGCTGATGGCAACGTTGAAGGAAAGGAAAACGTGAGAGCTTACTTTCAGCGAGGGCTTGAAGCCTATCCGGATCTCCACTTTGAGCTCGAGGACGTGCTCTGGGGAGTGAACAGCGTGGTGCTCTATTACAGGAATCAAAAAGGGACGCGCACTGCGGAGTTTACCGAGTTGTCACCGGCGGGAAAGGTGGCGCGGGTGGTTGCCAACTACAGTAGCTAGCCCACAAAGGGTGCGCTGGTACCCTTACCTTGGCGGGTCCGCAACGCACGAGTGATACGAATGACGCGCCCCGATAGAGGCTTACCCTCCCGGACTTCGCGTGCATCGTCCGGTTCGAATTTTTCCGTCTGCGCTGCGGAAGCCGTAGACAAGGTACCGATCGCCCACTTTGAAATGAATGTCATGTACAGTGCCCGAACCGTAAACAACCTCCGTCTCCCCTGATGTCCCTTCGCATACCACACACACGGCGTCGCGGGTTGCATGCACATCCCGAAAGCGTTGAGAGGATTCGAAAAGAACACGAGCGCCAGAAGTATTGTAGAGTTCATCTGCGTCACCCCGGCCCCTCTAGCAACATGTGGGCCGTAGCGGGCATGCCGTGATAAAATACAAAGCCAGCCAACGTCTCCGCGGGGAGCAACATGCCATCACGAAGGCCCCTGGGTCCTGTCACCGCGCTTTGCTTGATCGCCTTCGGCATTCGCGAGGGTCATGCTCAGACACCCACCCAAACCGAAGTCTTTGAGAAGAACGCCCGACCTGTGTTTGCCTCGAAATGTCAAGGCTGCCATAACGCGAGGCTGAAGAGCGGCGGCCTGGATTTCAGCTCCCCGGAGGCCATTAAAGCAGACGGTTCCATGGGAATCTTCGGCAAGCCCTCTGAGCCGGACGGCAGCATCCTGTTACGGGCTCTCAGCTACGAGAATCAGATAAAAATGCCGCCGCAGGGCAAGCTGCCACCCGAAACCATTACCGCCATGCGAGAGTGGTTGGCTGCCGGTGCGCCAGTGCCCGCGATCACTCCGTCCGCAGGCGATTCCCTTTCGGGGACGGGTGTCCGTCCCGTCGCTTTGCGCGGAGTTATCACGGACGCAGACAAGAATTTCTGGGCATTCAAACCGCTTTCTCAAACTGCGCCACCCACCCCCCAACGCGGGGATTGGGCCATCAACCCTATCGACCGGTTCATCCTCGCCAACCTTGAGAAGAATGGCCTCAAGCCAGCCCCGCAGGCCGATAAGACCACGCTCCTCCGCCGTGCCACATTCGATCTTACGGGCCTGCCTCCTACCGAGAAGGAGTTGCAGGCATTCCTCGCTGATACGTCGCCCAACGCGTATGAGAAGGTGGTCGACCGGCTGCTGGCCTCAGCCCGCTACGGCGAGCGCTGGGGCCGCCACTGGCTGGACGTGATGCGCTACGCCGATTCCACCGGCAGCGACGAAGATCACCGCTACCCGCACGCCTGGCGCTATCGCGACTATGTGGTCCAGGCATTCAACCAGGACATGCCGTACAACCAGTTCGTCCGCGAACAACTCGCCGGCGACATCCTGGCGGCAGATCCCAACTCAGGCGTTGGATACCGCGGCGTTATCGCCACAGGGTTCCTCGCGCTTGGTAAAAAGGCGCTGGCCCAGAAAGATCTGCCCCTCAAGCGCTACGACGTTGTCGATGATCAGATCGAAGTCACAGCCAAGGCGTTCATGGGCCTTACTGTTAATTGCGCCCGCTGCCACGATCACAAGTTCGACCCCATAGCCACCAAAGATTACTACCAGATGGCCGCCATTTTCTCATCCACGCTTAGTTTTGCAGGTGGCGAGACGGGCGACCCCGTCCAGATTCCCCTAACCGCTCCTGGCGAATTCGAAGCGTTCCAGAAGGCTTGGACTGCCTACAACGATTTGCAGAAGAAGGTGATGGCGATCATCGACTTTGATAAGGACGCGCGCGAACATCGTAACCAGGACGAGAAACGGATTGCCGCGTTCATGCAGGCCGCTTACCGCGTCTACGCTGGAAACGAACCGGTTGCCGCGGTGGCGGCGGACACGAAACTCGACGAGCAACAGCTCGCCCGCTGGGTCGAATATCTAAAGGCTGGAAATCGCCCTGAACTCAAAAGATGGCATGCGGCCTCCGACAGGGATCGCGCGGATATAGCGGCCCAGTATCAGGAGGATTTCCATCGTAGCGCCTACCAATACGAACAGGACCTGAACTGGTGGCGCGAGGCCCAAACAAACTTCCCCAACGCCGGCAAGATCGCCGGTCCGCACCCGGAGACGAGCGCGGAGAAAGACCCCTTCTTCACCGCGGTCTGGCAGAATGACGGCCCGCTGCACCGCACGCGCGACGAGCAGCTTGCTACACTCGCACCGCAAGCGCGCAAGGACGCACTGACGCCGCTCGCGCAGACAGCCGAAATGGAAAGGACGCTCCCAACGAAGGAAATTCCCATGGCCAACGCCGTCAAAGAAGGCGACACCATGGATCAAAAAGTATTCGTTCGCGGCGATTACCACAACCTGGGCGACCCCGTTGGACGCACAGGCCCGTCCATCCTTCGGCTGACTGCCCCCTTCCCGGAGGTAAAGACTAAGAGCGGCCGCCTCGAACTGGCCGACTGGATCGTGGACCCGCGCAATCCGCTGCCCGCGCGTGTCATGGCCAACCGCATCTGGCAGGGACACTTCGGCGACGGCATCGTCCGCACGCCGGATAACTTCGGGCGTCTGGGCGACCGGCCTTCGAACCCAGAGCTCCTGGATTTCCTGGCAAAGACGTTCATCGACAGCGGTTGGTCCATCAAGCGCGTGAACCGCATGATCATGCTCTCGAAAACGTACCAGATGAGCGCCGCCTTCGATGAAGAAACCAAACTGAAGGACCCGGAGAACCGGTTGATCTCCCGCTACCCCCGGCAGCGGTTGAGCGTCGAAGAAATCCGCGACGCCTATCTCGCGCTGGGGGGCGATCTTGATTTGACGATGGGCGGCACGCTCGACCCAGGGGTCGGCACCGATGGCGAAACCAGCGCGAGTCGCATCAGCATGAATCCGGAAAAGACCAATCGCCGCAGCATCTACCTGCCCCTGCGCCGCTCCAATTTGCCCACTCTCTACACCCTGTTCGATTTTGGCGATGCCACGACCCCGGATGGCAGGCGCAGTTCCACCACTGTCGCGACCCAGGCGTTGTTCGTGATGAACAGCCCGCTGGTCATCCGCGAAGCGAAGTCCTTGGCGGACACTGTTTTGAAGCAGGAGAAGGCCGGCAAACGCCGCATCAATGAAATCTACTTGCGCGTGCTGGGCCGGCAGCCGGATGCAAACGAGATCGACGATGGGCTCTCTTACGTGCAAGATCTTCGCCGGAAGTGGAATGAGATCGACGAAGAGAAAGCCTGGACCAGCCTCACCCACGCGCTGATGGCTTCCAATGAATTTATGTTTGTCTACTAGGAAGGGAACAAAATGGATATCCGATCGCTCATCACCAAGGCTCCCAAGAACCACGAGCTGTCGCGGCGCGCCATACTCCGGGCGGCCGGTTGCGGCTTCGGTTTTCTCGGACTCCAGGGCCTCCTGGCGGAGACGGCGTTGGCCTCAGCCACGGACCCCTTGATTCCCAAATCCCCAATGTTTCCGGCCCGGGCCAAGCGAGTGATCTTTCTGTTCATGCATGGCGGACCCTCCTCGATAGACACCTTTGACCCCAAGCCCTACCTCGACGCCAACGACGGCAAACCGCTGCCCATCAAACAGCCGCTTACCTTCGCCGCCGGCAGAACTGGCGGCTTGATGAAGTCTCCCTGGAAATTCAAGAACTGTGGCCAGAGCGGCCTGCCCATTAGCGACCTGTTCCCGAATATCCGCGAGTGCGCTGATGACCTGTGCGTCATCCGATCCATGGTTGGTGAAGGTGTCGACCACGGCGCCGCGCTACTGCAAACCTTCACCGGGACATTCACCTTCACCCGCCCCAGTATGGGCTCGTGGGTGCTTTATGGCCTGGGCTCGCAAAATCGCAGCCTGCCCGGCTACATCACCATCAAGCCGGCGCTCTCACATGGCGGCGCCAAGAACTGGGCGTCCGGATTCCTGCCGGGTTCGGTGCAGGGAACCGCCATCGGCAACGCTGGGATGCCCGTGAACGAGATTCAAAAGGAACCCATCGAATACCTGATCAACCAGGGATTGACCCGGGAACAGCAGCGCTATGAACTGGACATGATCCAGGCCATCAATCGCAAACACCAGTCATTGTGGAAACTGGACGACGAACTGGAGACGCGTATCCAATCTTTCGAGATGGGTTTCCAGATGCAAGCCGAAGCTTCCAAGGTGTTCGATGTTTCCACGGAATCCGAATTCACCAAGAAACTCTACGGGCTTGACGATCCCAAAACCGCTGATTTCGGCTGGCAATGCCTCCTGGCCCGCCGTCTTGCCGAGGCGGATGTGCGCTTCATTCAGTGCACCCATAGTTACAAATGGGATCAGCACTCCGATCTCTTCAATAAGCACAACGAAAACGCCGCCGAGGTCGACAAGCCCATCGCCGGTCTTCTAAGGGACCTGAAAGCGCGCGGCCTGCTCAAAGATACTCTGGTCATCTGGTCCGGCGAGTTCGGCCGCACTCCGGTCTCCGAGAGCGGTGACGGACGCGATCACAACCCCTACGGCTACTCGCTCTTCATGGCGGGCGGAGGCGTCAAGCCCGGCTTCGCGTACGGCGCGACGGATGATTTCGGTTACCACGCCGCGGAAAATCGCATGCATATCCACGATTTCCACGCTACCGTTCTGGCCCTCATGGGCCTGGATCATCTGAAGCTGACCTATCGCTACTCCGGTCGGGATTTCCGGCTTACCGATACCGCAGGCAACGTCCACGAAGGGATCTTTGCTTAAAGCGGCTTGGTCGCTCAAATCTATTTCCATGAACTGCCAGAACGCGACCAAGCCGAACTCCTCGACTACTGGATCATCGCGGTGAACGCTGCCACCAGACCTGATAGACGCTGTCCGGCACCTGGTAGAGATCCCTTCCTCTCTGTGGCGCTAGAAAGGCTTCGGATTCATTCGGTCTCTGTAACTCTATGAGGAATTTGGTCGGGCCGCCGGGATTTGAACCCGGGACCTCTTGCACCCCAAGCAAGCGCGCTAGCCAGGCTGCGCCACGGCCCGATCGAGTCCCTATTCTAGCAGAAGGTATCATCGGCGTAGAGCGACCACTCCGCAATGCGCCGGCTGCACATCCTGCTCCTTTCCCAAATCGCCCTGCTCCCGGTGGCGAGCTACGCCTTCCAGGACCCTGCCGAGCAGGCCGCCCAACTCCAGCGAGCCGGTAAACTGACCGAAGCCTCCGCCATCTGGATGAACACACTGAAATCGAATCCCAGGGACGTGCAGGCTATGGTGATGTTGGGTGTCCTATCGGCGCAAATGAAAAACTACGCCGAAGCGGAGTCCTACTACAACAAAGCCTTGCGTCTGGATCCTGACGAACCTCGAATACTCCTGAATCTCGCTCTCGCACACTTCAAGGCTGCGGACCTGAACGGCGCCATCCCGGTTCTCGAAAAGGTCGTGAAGCTTCAGCCGGACAACAGCCAGGCGCAGACGCTTCTGGGAATCTCCTACTACGGAACCCGCGATTTTACGAAGGCCATCCCCCTCCTTGAGCAAACCCCAGGCGCGCAGTCCAACAACCAATTGCGGCAAATGCTCGCCGAGTCCTACATTTGGACCGGACAATCCGATAAGGCCGCCGCCGTCCTCGCCGCGCTTCTTCGAGACAGTCCCGATTCTCCCGTCGCCCATATTTTTATGGGCCAGGCCTATGACGGACAAGGGCGCAGCACCGACGCGATCCGCGAATTCCAGGCTGCGGCCCAAGCTAACAACTCCGAGCCGAACGTCCATTTCGGCCTCGGCTATCTCTATTGGAAAAACAAAGACAACGATCAAGCTGAACGGGAATTCCGGCGGGAACTGGCCATCGAACCCACCCACGCCCAATCCATGGCCTACCTCGGAGACATTGAATTCAAGCGCAATCACCTCGATCAAGCCGAGGCGCTTCTCAGGAAGTCCGTTCAACTACAGCCCGGCATCCGGATTGCCTACTATGATCTCGGTGTGATGCTGCAACAGGCAAAAAAACACGCCGACGCCGCGAAGGAATTTCAAAAGGCCATTGAACTCGATCCCAGCCGCCCCGACGCCCACTACCGCCTTGTGACGTCATATCGGGCGTTGGGCCGGAAATCCGATGCCGATGCGGAGCTGAACGTCGTTCGCACGCTTCACGAGAACGCCACCGAAGACGCTATCTACAAACTCACGGGGCCGACGGCCGTCAAGCCTTAACGCGCTTCACCACACGTAGGTGGCCAGAACATGCGGATGCCCACTGGCCCCGTTCATCACCGGCACCTGGAGTACGATCTGCAGATTCTTCCTAGCCCAGTCCGGCGGCAGTTGGGCGGCGGCTTCTGCAAAATACTCAGGCTTGGTAATGAACTCGCCGGCCGCCACCGTTCCATACTGTGTGATTCCGGCGGCTACCACCAGCATGCGATCCGTCACCCGATCCCGCGATCGAATGATCAGCGCGTAGTCGGTGGAAACGTTCCACTCCGGCCACGCGTTCAGCAGTTTCCAATTGGTCCTTTCCGGATGATCCCGGTCCCGAATCAGCTCCACTACGCCTTGTGGGTCGTCGAAGGTCTTGTAAAACGAGTAGCGCAATTGCCCCCCGAAACGCATTGTCCATTCGTTGTCGAAGGCGCCAACCAGAACCGCCGGGTGTTCCCGCAAATCGGTAAACGTGGTGGCGCTGTTGCCGCGTATGTAGTAAGCTGTGCCACGCTTCTCGAAGTACGTCGCAAGACGGAGCAGACAAATCGCGTCGCCCAACGCCATATAGCGATCCGGCATCGGAATCAGTTCGCTCAGCGGAATCAGCTGCTGAGAAGCTGCCAAGGACTCTGCGGAAGGATGCTCCATCAACTTGGACAACTCGGTCTGCTTCTTATCGGACCGGAAGTTATAGGCGGGGGGCTGTCCCATGCAAATCAGCACGCTCGGCGAAACAGAAGCCCGGCCCCAGAATTGGTCCAACGGTGAACGGTTCAGAGGGTACGCGATGAAAATGGCAGCGGCAACCGTCAGCGCCACGCTCGGCGCGATCAGAACGCGAACTCGCGGAATTCGCCATCTTTTTGAAGCATCGCGTTTTGACCCCTCGAGCTTTGGATTTTCCACCGCCGCCGGCGCAGGTAAGTCCGGAACGTGGAACTCGGGAGCATAGCTCCCAGGCTGCATCGCGATCCTGATTTCGCCCTCGTGCTCAGGCTCCTGGTAGTACTGTGCCAGCTTCTTTCGAACTTCGGAAGCCGTCGCGCGCACCACCGGGTGCTCGTTCGTGTCGTAGTCGGGTACCTGCCCGAAAACCAACACGCCGAGAGTCCTCTCTTTGAAGGCTTGGGTATCGCCTTCCAAAGCCTTTTCCGTGACGAATTGAAGGAGCGATCGGCAGCGCCGACTGGATCGAAACTGGCGGCTGCTCAGCAATGCTTCCAGTTGGTTTATGGACACGGTCCGCCTGATCCGGTGAAAGAGCAGGGGGTTCCCAATCGGTTGCCGGACTCCTGGACATCTTGGTCAAGGCCCTTTCCGCCAACAATCTGCTGGCACAAGTTTGGGTCGATACGTATTATACGTTAGGTTACGCGTTTGGTTAACACGGAACTAACACGCTGAAAAAGAAGGGTTTGTTTTCGTACAGTTCCGTACACGCCTAAACTTTACCTGTTACGCAAACATAGACTGGCACAAAGGCAATCCATAGCGAATTCTCTCTCTTAACCCCTTTCGAGAAAGCCGTGGATTGCCCATTTCGCTTTCAGGGAGAAACAACGTGAAACAAGCAAGGCGATCCTGTCGTCTCCTTTTGCTCGCGCTCCTGCTCGGAGTCGCTTATCAAGCGTTTGGCCAGGAAGCCACACTCCTCGGTACCGTTACCGATCCGTCTGGCTCCGTCATTCCCAACGCATCTATCACAATCGTAAACACCGGCACGGGTCAAGTCTATTCGCTCAAGACCAACGGCGCCGGTCAATATTCAGCTCCGGAATTGATTGTCGGCAGCTACAACATCAAGGTTGAGGCCTCGGGCTTTCGATCCTCGGAGCGAAAAGACATAGTCCTGAACGTAGGCGATCGTCAGCGTGCCGATTTTCAAATGCTCGTCGGAGATACGAGTTCCACGATAAATGTCGAAGCCGACGCCGTAAAAGTCCAGGCGGACTCGAACGAGATCAGCGACGTCATCACCGGACAGCAAGTCTCACAGCTCGCAACTAACGGCCGGAGTATTTACTCGCTCACTACCTTGATCCCAGGTGCGGTTGGCAATCAAGCGGATCTGCAGGCCCCAACTGCGGTCAGCGGCGACAACAATGTGAGCTTTAATGGCATGCGCAAATCGTCCACGCTCTATCTGGTGGATGGCGGCGAAGACCTGGATCGAGGCGGCTCCGGCAACATTAGCATTCTCCCGTCCATCGATGCCGTTGGCGAGTTCCGCGCGATGACCTCCAATTACAGCTCCGAATTCGGCTTGGCTTCGGGCGCAACGTTCTCCCTCGTATTCAAGTCCGGAACCAAGGACTTGCACGCGTCATTGTGGGAGTTCGACCGGAATGATGCGCTGGACGCCGGCAACTACTTTACTAACGCCGCCGGGGAAAAGGCCCCGGAGTTACGGTACAACGTCTACGGATTTAACGTCGGCGGTCCGGTATTCATCCCTAAGGTCTACAACAAGGACAAGCAGAAGACCTTCTTCTTTTACAACATGGAGTGGCGCAAGCTCATTCAAGGTCAGAGCCTGAACCAGACCGTCCCGCTGACTAGTGAGTACGGCGGTGCGTTCCCGTCCTCCACAATTATTCACGCGCCGTTGGCGAGCCAGCTTTCTCCGGCCCTCTTATCGACGTACCAATCCCTGGGCATCGCCCCTGGGTCTCCTTTCCCAAACAATACGATTCCCGCGGCTTTGCTCGATCCGAATGCGCAGGCGTTGCTCAAAGCCGGCATCTTCCCCGCGCCGAACAGCGGAACCCAGTTCGTCGGCGGTGCGAGTCCGGCTACCGACGTTCGCGAGGAAATCGTCCGTATCGACCACAGGTTTTCGGACAAGTTCTGGATCTTTGGCCACTACGTTGCGGAGCAGGTCAGCCAAGGCTACGGAACTCCCACCTGGAGCGGTGACAACGTGCCCACCGTCGGGTCAGTGTTCGGCAATCCGTCCTACAGCGGTGTGGTTCACGCTACCTACGCGATCAGCCCGTCACTGATCAACGAGACGGCCTTCAATTATGACGGCAATCGCATCAGCATTGAACCGACCGGCGTATTCGCTCGCCCAACCGGCTTTACTGTCCCCGAACTCTTCCCGGGTAACAATCTCGACCGCATCCCCGGCATCAGTCTGCAAGGGTCGACGGGAACCGATTACGACGTCTCCAGCTTCCCGTGGCATAACAAGGCCGACGATTATCAGTTCCGTGACGACGTTTCCTGGACCCGCGGGAAGCACGAGCTGAAATTCGGCGCCAGTATCGCGCTGTATAAGAAGGTTCAGGATCTCTTCGGTGACACGCAAGGCCAGTTCAACTTTAACGGCAGCTACACGGGTAACGACTTCGCGGATTTCCTCCTAGGTTACTCCAGCCAATACACGGAACTCGCGGTTCAGGACAACGGGCACTGGGACAATATATCCTCAGCGATCTATTTCCAGGACAACTGGCGGGTCAATTCCCGACTCACCTTGAACCTGGGTCTGCGCTGGGATGGAATCCCGCACACCTATGAAGAGAACAACCGCGGGTCGAACTTCTATCCCAGTCTCTACAACCCAGCCGACGCCGCCATCCTTTTGCCGGGCAGCGGGGGCAACGCAATTAGCCCCTCCAGCCCCGGTCTGGGAACCAGTCCAAACGCGCTCTTAGCGGGATACCAGTTCTACCTCAACGGTATCGGGCTCGCCGGCAAGAACGGGATTCCCGACGGGCTCGTCAACAATCACTGGTTGAACTTTGGTCCGCGCGTCGGGTTTGCCTACGACCTAACCGGTTCCGGCAAGACTGTCATCCGCGGCGGCTTCGGAAGCTTCTTCGAGCGAGTCGAAGGCAATGACATGTACAACGGTGGCCCGAACGTTCCGTTCAGTTCCACCGTGTCTTTGCCCAATGTCCTTCTGTCCAATCCGAATACCAGCATCCAGACGGGGTCAACGCTGGTGGCACCCATCAGCGTCGCCAGCATAACGGGTATTGATTCCGGCGATTACAAAAACCCGGTCACCTATCAATACAGCTTCGGCGTGCAGCACCAACTCGGCGGCGGCAGCGTTTTCGCGGTCTCCTATGTGGGTAATCAGGGCCGTCACCTCAATGACTATCGGGAAACCAACCTGCCTAGCCAGAGTCTCCTCGCCTGCATCAACCAGGGCAATCCGAGTTGTCCATCGCAGATTCCCATCAACACGGTTGTCCCCTACCTCGGGTTCAACTCGATCAAGCTTTCGGAGAACGCCGAAAACTCTCATTACGACTCGCTTCAGGTGGATTTTCACACGCGCATCCAGAAGGACCTCACCTTCCAATTCGCCTACACGCTCTCGCGTTCCATCGACCCCGTATTCGGTACCAACAATGGCGACCTGGCTACGGTTTCCGATCCTTACAACCGCGGCTATGACTACGGTCTAAGCAATTTCGACCGATCGAACGTCGCAGTCTCGAACTTCGTCTACGATATCCCCGCTTATCGAAACAGCCCCAATCGCTTCTTAAAAACCGCTCTTGGCGGCTGGGAAGTATCTGGAGTTACCACGTGGGAATCCGGCCTGCCCCTTCAAATTACCTTGGGTGGTCCGCAGGGCAGTAATGGACTTCAGAATGGCACCAATCGACCGGACGTCGCATCCTCGGTGTCTCAGCCCCACACCATCGCAGACTGGATCTCGGCTTCAGGTTTCTCCCTGCCGGCCTATGGTCAGTGGGGTAACTTAACCAAGGGCGCGTTCCGGGGCCCCGGCCGCGACAACTGGAATATTGCCCTTTTCAAAAACTTTGTGTTCAACGAAGCGCGGGGCACTCTTCTTCAACTCCGCTTTGAGAGCTTCAACACGTTCAATCACACGCAGTTCGACAACGTAAGCACCACCTTCACATCCAGTAACTTCGGCCAGGTCACATCCGTGTACGATCCACGGGTTTTCCAACTCGGGGGAAAATTCCTCTTTTAGCCGGATGAGCTAGGTTGGGAGAAAACAAACCTGCCTGAATCGAACCATGATTCAGGCAGGTTTTTCTTTTACTCTAAATAATCATGGTGCCCCACCTGCGGTCCGCCGTCTCCCTGACCGCCCTGTTTCTATCGGTCGCGGCTACTCAGCCCTCCTACAGATTTAAAGACGTCGCCAGGCAATCGGGAATTCAATTCGTTCACTACAAAGGGAACAACGGCGTCCCCACTATTCTTGAAGAGGCAGGGCCCGGCGTTTGCGTTGCCGACTTCGATGGGGATGGCTGGCAGGACATCTATTTCGTCAACGGCCGCGATCGCCATGGGCGCGGCATCCAGACCCGCAACGCGCTGTATCACAACAACGGCGACGGGACATTTACCGACGTCACAACCCGGGCCGGCGTTCCCGGCGACGCCTACGGCCTGGGATGTGCATGGGGCGACTACGACAACGACGGCCACCCTGATCTCTACGTAACGCAGTATGGCCGCAATATCCTCTACCGCAACAATGGAAATGGCACTTTCACCGACGTAACTTCGAAAGCCCATGTCGATGGAATGGACTTTGGCACGGTCTTCCACACGGGCGCTGCCTTCTTCGACTACGACAGAGATGGACTGCTCGATCTCTATGCCGGCGGCTATGTGAACTTCGGACCGGAGTCCCGGCAAACCTGCGCCTTCAATGGCGCGCAGTCCAGTTGCCCTCCTCAGACCTACCCCGGCACGGCGGCCGTTCTGTACCACAATAACGGCGACGGCACATTCACGAACGTCACGAAGGCCGCCGGGCTCTACCAGCCTGAGGGAAAGAATTTGGCCGTCGGTGCGGCCGATTACGACAACGACGGCTGGCCTGATCTGTTCGTTGCCAATGACGGAAAAGAGCTCTACCTCTATCACAACGAGCACAACGGCACATTCCGCGAGGTCGCTCTCTCGGCTGGCATCGCACTCAACGAAGACGGCGGAACCATGGCGGCCATGTGTATCTCCCTGGGTGATTTCAACAACGATGGCCTTCTTGACCTATATGTCTCGGATTTCCAGGATCACGGGGACCACCTTTGGCGTAATGCCGGCAGCGGCGTATTCGAGGAGGTGACCGGACAAACCGGCATCGCCGCGACCACTATCAAATACCTCGGTTTCGGAGGAGGGCTGTTTGATTACGACAATGACGGCTGGCTCGATCTGTTTGTCGCCAATGGGCATGTCTATCCATCGATTGAAGATCCCAAACGAGGTACCCATTACAAGCAAATCAGCTTGCTTTTTCATAACGACCGCAACGGCACGTTCTCAAACGTGACTCAATCGGCAGGCAGCGCCTTTTCCATTCCTCACCTGGGGCGTGGCGCGGCTTTCGCGGACTTCGAAAACAAGGGACGCCTGGATATTGTCGTCGCCAATAACGATGATCCGCCTTCGCTCTTGAAAAACAGCGGCGGCCCCAATCACTTCGTCAACATCAGGTTGATCGGCACTCGCAGCAATCGCGACGCCATCGGGGCGCGCGTCAAAATCAAATCGGGCGGGCTCACGCAACTCCGCGAAATCCAGAGCGCGGGCAGTTATCTTTCCCAAAGCGATCTCCGCGCCCACTTCGGCCTGGGTGCAACCGCCCACATCGACGCTGTCGAAGTGGATTGGCCCAGCGGCACTCACCAAACGTTGAAAGACCTGAAAGGCGATCGCTTCTACACGTTGGAAGAAGGCGGAAGTCTCAATTCCATTTACCCGCCGCGCCGGCATTGAGCTGCTGCTGGGTTAAACTCACTTACCAGATTGCGCTTCAAACTGTGAAGCCACGTCTCGCTTCAGCGAGGGCCGGAGCGTCCATCCAGATCCTGGGTGACCGACTCACGACTACTATTCCCGGCGGAGCGCCCAGCGGAATCGCGCCCAGCGCCCACTTCTCAGATATCCTCCGTTCCTCGTGTTGCCCTAAAGCTCCTACTGGCCCGCCTTCGTATCCCTCACAAAGGCCGCCACGTCAGCCTTGAACTGCTTCAGCACGCTCTCCTTCACATAAACCATGTGCCCTGACTCGTAATACTTGTAGCTGATATTCTTCTGCAGCACTTGTGGAATGGGCAAATGATGCATCTCGTAGACGCCTTC
>Ga0326727_10008542_pt1 | contig 25901 bp, 20 predicted proteins | sample MB2enrmetagenome_FD_207643 | JGI IMG/M metagenome (GOLD analysis project Ga0326727, IMG submission 207643) | Lab enriched peat soil microbial communities from McLean, Ithaca, NY, United States - MB29MY | ecosystem: Environmental > Terrestrial > Soil > Wetlands > Peat | place: USA: New York...
CGCGGAAGATGCTGATGGCCGCCTGCAGATCGATGACGGTGAAGGCGCTGCGGCCGGTAAGGGCAGAAGGGCCCGGTTCATTGATGCCGCCAGGCGAGGAAATGGTTGATAGATTGGATTGCCAATCTTCGATCCAATGCGGGGCGACATGCGAAACCCACACGAAGGCCGACAGACCCAGGAGAGCCGTGATGAGGAGGGTTTGCAGCGCGCGTTTCCGATTGGGCGCGCCCGCCAAAAGGAAGTAGAGCCAGACCAGACCCGCGTCATGGGGCTTGATGACGAGGCTGAGCGCGAGGCAGAGAATGCCGGCCGGAACAAACCGCTCGCGAAGGAAGCACCAGGCGGCCACCACGCAAAGGCCAACGGCGATCCCGGCCGTATTGCCGGCGACGAAGATCGACTCGCAGTTGGCAAGCACAATGCAAATCAGGAAGAGGGATAGGTTGGGCGCATGGCTCGCGCCAAGGTTACCCATCAAGATGGCGGCAAGGATGAAGACCGCGGCGGTGAGCGTCACCCACAGCAGGTGGGCCGGCCCCCACGGCAGCATGGCAAAGGGAGCTACAACAATAAATGTGGTGGGCACGTTGACATACAACACCACGGCCTGATGCGCGGAGAGAGTCTCCGCCGGGCGTTCCCCGCCCTCGGCCCGGTAAAAGCCCTCCAGCTCGCTCACCTTGTAAGGATTGTGGTGTTGGAGCAGGCAGCGCGTGCCGTAGTAGACTGCCCTGAAATCCACCCACCCATTCGCGGCCTGCCCCACCGCGGAACCCCACCAGATGGAAATTCCGCTGGCCAGCAGTATCCACGCCAATGCAATGCGCCGCTCCCTTGTCATCTTCAGCCTCTCTCTGGTTCGCGCCGCAGATACAGCCACAAATAAAAGGCGCCCATCAGCAGCAAGATGAGCGGGGTTGGCCGCGTCAGCACAGCTTTCAGCATCTGCCCAGACAGGGACGCAGTGTTGATGCTCAAGTCCCTGGTGAAAATTACGAGAATTGCCAATGGAATATCTGCCGTCAGCGCCAGCCCCGCGGTAGTCACCATGAGCGCCGTCCAGGCAATCGCGCCACCCTCGGCCCACAGCATGGCACAGGCGGGAACGGCGAGCATCAACAGCTTCGCATCGTATGGCCGATGATAGGTCACCAGCATGGTGAGAGGCACGATTGCCGCGAGCGCAAGCCATGCTCTCCGCCGCGAGAAGCGCGACCTGAGAGTGCGAACCGACCATGCGAGCAGGAGCGCTCCGCATACCAGATAGCTGGCCGGATTGTAGATGCGCGGATCGTCCCGGATGACGCTTACAGCCGCTTGCAAATCGATGACCATGCCTGCGGTGCGGCCGGTGACGGAAGCGGGGCCTGGATCATTGAGACCACCGTGCGCGGAGATGGCCGACAGATTGGATTGCCATTCCGGCATCCAATACGGCGCGACCTGCCAAACCCACAGGAGGGCCGACAGGCTCAGTACAACGGTCAGCATGAGAGTTTGCAGCGCGCGTTTCCGGTAGACACCGCCCGCCAACAGGAAATAGAGCCAAACCAGGCCTGCGTCATGGGGTTTGAATGCGAGGCTGGCCGCCAGGCAAAGGATGCCGGCCCAAACAAACCGCTCCTGTAGAAAACACCAGACGGCCACCACGCAAAGGCCAACGACGATTCCCGCGGAGTTGCCGGTTGCAAAGAGAACTTCGCTGTTGGCAAGCAAGATGCAAATCAGAAAGAGGGAGACGCCCGGCGCATAGCTCGCGCCAATCTTCCACATCAAGAAGGCGGCAAGGATGAAAACTCCGGTCAGCAGGATCATCCAAAGCGCCTGCGCAACCCCCAACGGCAGCATCGCAAAAGGAGCTATGAAGATGAATGTGGTGGGCAGGTTAACGTATAAGTTCTCAACGTACGGGTTATGGTGTTGCAGCAGGCATTGCGTGGCGGAGTAGATTGCCTGGAAATCCAACGGCCCGCCAAACCAGGTCAATCCCGTAGAGGCGCCCCACCAAATGGAAACCCCTCCACACAACAGCACCAAAGCCAGACCAATCCAGCGCGCCATCGTCATGCCGGGTTTCCTCTTCTTCGGATTCTATGCGAAATCTCAGAGTAATACGTGCGGGCGACCCTCGCAGGCTCAAATTCGGTTAAACATTCGCAGGCGCGGAGGAATCTTGCGCGAATCCTCCAGACTCCGCGGATGAAGCGCGGGGGCGCCGCAGATACACCCAGAGATAAAAAATGCCCATAGCCAGCAAGATGAGCGGGGTGGGCCGTAGTTGAACAACAGCCAGCATCTTTCCCAAGATCCCCTCTGCGCCGGGATGCAGTCCTCTGGAGGAAACGCTCAGGATGACCAGCGGAATATCCGCAGTCGATAGCAGCCCGGCGGCATTGACCACGAGCGCCATCCAGCGAATCGGGCCACCCTCAGCCCACAAAAGGGCGCATGCCGGCACGGTGAGCAACAAGAGCTTTGCATCCCATGGCCGATGATAGGTCACAAGCATGGTGAGAGTCGCCGCGACAGCCAGTCCCAGCCAGGCGCTTCGCGGCGAGAAGCGCGAGCGGAGAGCGCGAACCGCCCATAGCAGCAGAAGCGCTCCGCATACCAGATAACTGATTGGGTTGTAGATGCGCGGATCGTCCCGGACGATGCTGATGGCCGCCTGCAGATCGATGACCACACCGGGTTCATGGCTGGTGATGGAATTGGGGCCCGGTTCATTGATGCCGCCCGGCGCCGAAATAGCCGACATATTGGAGTTCCAGTCCTCGATCCAGTGCGGCGCGACACTCGAAACCCACAGGAAGGCCGCCAGGCCCAGGACAGCGGTGATGAGGAGGGTTTGCAGCGCGCGTTTGCGATAAACTCCGCCCGCCAATAAGAAAAAGAGCCAGACCAAACCCGCGTCATGGGGCTTGAGGGCAAGGCCAATGGCGAGACATAGAACGCCAGCCAGCGCAAACCGGTCCCTGAAGAAACACCAGACGGCCACCACACAAAGGTTTGTGACGATTCCGGCCGCATTGCCGCCATAAAAGACCATTTGGCAGTTGGCAAGCAGGATGCAAATCAGGAAGAGGGAGAGGCGTGGCGCATAGTTCGCCGCAAGATTCCACATTAGGAGACCGGCAAGGATGTAACCTCCGGCGATCAGAATCATCCACAGCACGTGGGCAGGCCCCCAAGGCAGCATCGCAAAGGGGGCTATGACGATGAATGTGGTGGGCAAGTTGACGTACAACGTCACCGCCTGATGGGACGGGATGGGCTCCGAGGGGCTCTCCCCGCCCTCGACCCGGTAAACCGTCTCCAACTCAGCTTGCCGGTAGGGGTTGTGGTTTTCCAGCAGGCATCGCGTGCCGTAGTAAATCGCCTTGAAATCCCACCACCCGTTGGCCTTCTGTGCAAGGGATGATCCCCATAAGATGGAAATCCCGCTGGCCAGCAGTATCCAGGCAAGACCAATCTGGTTTGTCCTCTTCATGCTCATCTTCACTCTCAGAACTTTCGGCCTCCCGGAAGTTGAATCATAACCGAGAGGGAGATGAATGAAAATCTAGAGATAAGAATAAATAAGGGAGAGGACGCAATGGCAATGGATTTGCCCAGCGTGCCTCTCCCTGGCAGCATCGAAGGTGATCAATGGTGACACTCAGAGCCGGCTTTGGCGGGCACTGAATCATGTCGAAGATGAACGCGCCGCGCCAGCCCAGGTAATGGCCGTGCGGGCGCCTGGTTCCAGAGCCTTCCGCCAGCTTCGGCAATGAAGACAGTCACCGGAACGACATGAGCCGCTCCGACCCTATCCTGACTCTCCGCCAGCGCTGCAATGCGCAGGCATACTTTCAGTTTCGGGTCCGCATAGAGCTGACTCGTTGCGCATTCGGTGATGCACGGTTTTGCCGCCGGTAATACGCCTTCCCACCAGCTCTGGCACTTACCAGCACCGCAAGGGCTCCAGGCATCGCCGGTTCTGGCGACGCCTGGACGAAAGTTAGATGGCGTTAGCAAAAGCTGTGCTGATGACTCCAAACTCGGTGGCGATGGCGCTGGACAGACTATTCAAGGCAGCGACCGAGCCCAACGCGATCAGAGCAACAACCAGAGCGTACTCAACCAGATCCTGGCCATCCTCGTGGCTCAACAGGTTCTGGAACTGCACAAGCGACCCAAGAATAAAGGTTTTCATCTTGTCTGTTCTCCTTGCTAGGTTCCTCGATAGGTTCCTGTTGTGATCCCCCTGAACGATGACTTTGCCAGGCGCGCACAGCCGTACCAAATGGCACCAAGCTGGATCCGAGCTACGCCCTGAGGAGGGTTAGATGGCGTTAGCAAAAGTTGTGCTGATGACTCCAAACTCGGTGGCGATGGCGCCAGCCAGACTATTCAAGGCTGCGACCGAGCCCAACGCGATCAGAGCAACAACCAGAGCGTACTCAACCAGATCCTGGCCTTCCTCGTGGCTCAACAGGTTCTGGAAGTGCACAAACGACCCGAGAATAAAGCTTTTCATTTTGTTCCTTCTCCTTGCCAGGTTCCTCGTAAGGTTCCTGTTGCAATCCCCCTGAATGATGATTTTGCCTGGCGCGCACACCTGTGCCGTATGGCGCCAAGCTGGCTCCGAGTTACGCCCTGAGGAGGGTTATATGGAGTTGGCGAACGTTGTGCTGATGACACCGAACTCTTTGGCGATGGCACTGGACAGACTATTCAGGGTAGCGACCGAGCCCAAGGCGATCAAAGCCACAACCAGAGCGTATTCAACCAGATCCTGACCTTCCTCGCGGTTCATCAGATCCTGGAACTTCACATACAGCTTGAGAAGCATGGTATTCATTTGTGTCCTCTCAGTAATTCGAATCTCCCAGCCTGTGGCAGGGGCGATAATGGGAATGCAAGTTGCGTACCAATCCAGGTAGTGAAGATTTATTCTTATTAATCAAGCACCTACAGAGATAGAAACCGGGCGAGAAACGCACTCAGGTGTAAACAATTGTATACAGTGCGAACCCGGCAGACCGGCCTAGTATACAGGATGTGTGTCTATAGTAACCGGAACGTAACAGTTACCGGATCAGAAGCGTGAGAGCGCAGGCAGTTTGCGCCGGCGGCGATCGCCATCAGTCTAGATGCCAGGAGAACCGCCTGACCGGCGGCCTGCATAAGTTCCGATGCCGCGGAAGAAGTAGAATAGCGTCCATGGCCAGCAAGACGCACGAGCCAACAAGCCGCGAGCATGGCACGCTCCCGCACCCCCCGGAACAGCTCACGCAGATCCCGAGTGCTGTCCCGGAACCCTCGCCGCCAGAGCGGTTTTCCGCCGTGGAACCGCGCACACAAAGGAAAATCCTGCGCGCTGTCGCCACCCTGCCCCTGGTAACCGTCTGCGCCCTGGCCTTTGGGCTCACCGCTGGAATCTTCTGCCTTACACTGCTGTTGCCAAACGCTCCCAGCACGCGCGATTACATCATTTATTGGGCCACCGGCCAGCAGTTGGCACACCATGCCAATCCCTATGATCCCGTTGCCGCTACGCGCATCGAACGCTCCGCGGGGCTTCCCCTCAAACTGAATCCCGGCTTGATGCGCAACCCGCCCTGGGCGCTTCCGCTGGTCTTTCCGCTGGGATTCCTGGGCCTGCGCGCGGGATGGGTGCTGTGGGCCTTGCTGCTGCTGGCGAGCCTGATGGTTTCGGTCCACTTGCTGTGGATCCTCTTCGGCCGGCCCAGGAATCGCCGCTATTTGCTGGGCTACTCCTTCGGGCCGGCTCTGGTCTGCCTGATCTGCGGACAGACCTCGCTCTTTGCGCTGCTGGGGCTAGTCCTGTTTTTGCGTTTGCATCGCACCCACCCCTTTCTGGCGGGGATTTCGCTCTGGCTCTGCGCGCTGAAGCCTCACCTGTTTCTGCCATTCGGCGTGGTGCTGGTGGCGTGGGCGCTGGTTTCCAGCAGCTACAAGCTCCTGGCCGGCGCGGCGGTTGCCATGGCCGCTAGCTGCGCCATTACATGGGCCATTGACCCGCTGGCGTGGACCCAGTATTTTCAGATGGCGCGCTTGTCTGGAATCGAGAGCGAATACATCCCCTGCCTGAGCTTCCTTCTGCGCGATTGGCTCAGCCCACACGCGATCTGGCTCCAATACCTGCCGGCCGCTTTGGGCAGCGCCTGGGCGCTGGCCTATTTCTGGCCTCGCCGCCACGCCTGGGACTGGATGACCAACGGCAGCCCGCTGATGCTCGTTTCCATCCTGGTGGCGCCCTACTCCTGGATTTACGATCAGGGCCTGGTCATCCCCGCCCTGTTGCAAGGCGCGTTTCTTACGCGATCGCGGAACCTGTTGATTGCTCTTGCGTTCCTGAGCGCACTGGTCGAGATGGCGCTCCTGCGCAGCTTTTCGCACCCCACCGCCATGGCTCTTTGGACGTATTGGACTGCGCCCGCGTGGCTGGTTTGGTATGGAATTGCACGCACTCCCTCCGCCAGATGGGCCAGGGCCGCGGCATCACCGCGAGGGCGATAATATGCCGTCCGGCGGAGGAACCGCCGAAAAATCCAGCGAGTCGCCGGGTTGCGTCTGCGTTTCGCGGATGGTGCCGGAGGGAAGCTCGAGCACGGAGTGCGCCCAGAGACAGCCCGACAGACGCCATGGAGGCACCGCGCTCACCAGCTTGCGGATTCGATTCTTGCGGTCCAGATAGATTAAGTCGATGGAGAAGCGCATCCAGAAGGTATGCACCGCTTCACAGGGTCGAATCCACAGGCCCTCGCCCGGCGCGAGACGCTCGCGCCCCAGCAGCCCCTTGTTGCGCCGGGCGGCGCTATCGGCCACTTCCATGCAAGTGGCGAGCACCGTGTGGCGCGTCAGGTTCGAGACCCGCAGACGGATTTCATGAGCGGCCTGAGGGCGTGAGCAGAGGCGGTTCCGCAGCCCCCCTGCGATCCAGCGGAACGGATTCATCCGGTTGCCTCAGATCCTTTCGCTTGTAAGCCGCCGCTCTCTGCGCGACCCTTCACGAACAACTCTGCCGGCTGCCTGGAGGGGCAGCCGGATACCTCATTGGGGCGGGGGAGCGGGAGCAGGCGCAGCGGTGGCGCTGGCTGCGGATGCGCCGCCAAAGGTTCCCGTGGACGATTCAACCACCAGCGGCGTCTCCGGCTTCAAGCTGTCGACCAGCTTCTCCACCGGTATGGTAGGCGGCGCGGGTGCTGGAGTGTTGGCGGCAGTCTTGGCATCCGGAGTATTCATGGGTATGCCGGTGTTGGGCGGCAGGAACTTGGCGGGAAACTTCAGCTCGGGCAATGGCCCTCCAGCCGGAATGGGAGCCACAATCTCCGGCGTCACGATCACGATCAACTCGGTGTTCGCCTTGGTCTTCTGCATCGACTGGAAGAACTTGCCGAGTACGGGAATATCTCCCAGAAAGGGGATCTTCAGGAAGGTTTCGGACTCGGTGTTGTCCAGCAAGCCGCCGATGACGAAGCTTTGTCCGTCGGCCAACTCGACCTCGGTCTTCACCTTTCTGGAGGTAATGGCGGGCACTTCAAATCCGGAGATTTCGACGGCATCGGAAAAGTCGAGCGCGCTGACTTCCGGGGCCACCTGGAGGCGGATCGTTCCGCGGGGAGTGATGGTGGGAATGAAGTTCAGGCGAACTCCGTACTCCTTGAACATGATGGTAACCGACGCTCCCGCGCCGCCCGAGCCGCCCTGAACGACGGGATAGGGATATTCTCCGCCGGCCAGGAAGCTGGCCTGTTTGCCGTTGGACGCCAGCAGGTTTGGCTCGGCCAGAACCTGCGCTCCGATGGAGGTCTGGAGGGCCTGAATCGTTGCGCCGATATTCAGGCCAGGATAGAAGACGGAGAGATTGGTCGGAGACGATCCTCCGGTCACGATGGCGGCAGTGCTTCCACTAGGAGTACTCGTGGTCAATGAACCGGTTGAAATTCCACCGATGGTGTTTCCAAAACCGTTACTGAAAATATTGATGCCGAGCTGCGACGACTTGGTGCGATCAACGCTGATAAAGCGCACCTTGAGGAGAATCTGCGGGTCGGAGGCCGGCACCGAGACGTTGAGCAGGTTGACCACTTTGCCGCCCGTGGAGGCGATCTTGACGGCGCGATCGGAGCTGTTCAGATTCTTGACCGTGCCGCGCAGGAAGATGGCGCCATTCTCCGCGCTGACCCTCAGGGGTTCGCCGGGAAGCTCTTCTCTGAGCTCGTGCCGTATAGCGTCCAGGCTGTCATGTATAACGGATGTACCAGGGCGCACCGTGACATTGAAGAACTGACGGCCGCCGCGGATGTCCCAGATAATCAGGCTGGTTTCTCCAGGGACCTTGCCCTGCACCATGACCTCGGAGGGACCCGTCGCATGGACTTCTGCCATGTCGCCCTGACCGATGGAAACCCGCGCTATGGGCAGCGCGCAATCGACCAGCACGGTCTTGCCCACGGCCACGGAGAGCTCATTCGCCGAGTCCTGAGAGGAAGCGCCGGCGGGTTGAACGGGAGGGGGCGCCATTTGCGCCCGCAATCCCGTCCAAGCGCAGAGAGTTAGCAATAATGCGCTGCAACATACGATGGAACTTGGGCGCGACCCTCTTTTTTGTACCCAGGCGCGTCTTTGCTGGAGCGCCATTATCCCCGGAAAACAGGTTGCTCGTAGCCGTGCCAGGAACCGGAGCAATTTTGGTATCCAGCGGATTGCGCAGCACCAGCTGGATCTTCGTCTGACTGCTTGCCAGGCTGAGAATCTCGGCCTGCTCCGGGGTGACCAGCAGGTTGACCACCTGCACCGCCTTGGCTTTGCCTTCCGCATCCTTTTGGTAATCGGTTCCCGCGGACAAGACCTGAATATTCTGCAGTAGGGTTCGCGACTCCGTGCCTTGCGAACTGTTTTGCTGGCCAGGAGGCGTTCCGGAGATCAATACATCCACGCGCATTCCCGGAGTGACAAACCCCGACACGTTCACCACCTCATCAACTTTGACGGCGCAGGCTCTCATGCCCTGGGGGATGGTGGCTGCCAATCCGCCTCCGGAGCCGGCAGCGGCCAAGCGGTTCTCGATAATGGGCTCGCCTTCATAAAGATCCGAGAGGACGCCTCGTCCCACGGCAGTGCTCTTGTTTTTCTCGAGAATGGCCCCTTTGGGAACCGAACCCGCGATCTCGACGGTGGTCAGGTTGTCCGCGTTGAGAATGGCTCCGAGTTTGATGTCCGACTTAGCCGCGACCACCAGCGTGGTGGCCGGCGGCCGTGTAGCCACCGCCTGGTTGCGTATCAGGCGAACAACCAGAAAAGTGCATGCGGCAGCAATAAAGAAAGCGACGAGAAGGATCGCGAGTACTCTTCGGTTCATGTGGAGTCCTGTTTGAACTGGCTACCCGGCCAGCTCGCCTTTCTGTCCCTTGCAGCAATTGCCTCGCCAGCCATCCGGTTTCGATTCTTGCCGAAACAGGACTGAGCGGACAGATCGACCTACAAGTTCAACCGCCTGTTTAGTGTATTCCCATCAACCCTCATAGGAACTAACGGAAGTAATGTTGCAAGTAAAGGGGGTATCTAGAGAGTTATAGGTTAAAGCTCTTCGATAAGCGATTCTGGAAGAGAATATAATTGAACTCTTGAAGGGGGGACGACAGCACCTCTCTCAGTGCTCGGCCAGGCTGAGGATGCCTGCAACGCGCCTCCTCTGCAACCCGGACCAGGCAGCGCGAGGGAGGAGTTTCATCCGGCCATGAGGTCTTCCCTATGATTACGCTTTTTTCAGAGCGACCGGAGCTGAGCCAGCGGCCCTATACCTTTCTGGTTTCGATTCTGCTGCACGGCCTTGCCGCGGGGCTGGTGTCTCTGGGAATCCTCACCGCGCCCAAGGTCAAGACCCCATCTCTCGCCCAAAAATACGACGTGCGGCATCTTGACCTGCATACTATCGAGCCTCCGACGCAGCAGGCCAAAATCGAGTATCCCCGCCTGCATCCCATCCAGCGCAAACTTCCACCGAAGGGGAGCGCGGCAGCGCCGCCGGTGATGCGGCAGGTTGTACAAGCCCCGCCCGGGCCGCAGACACTGCTCCAGCCGGATATTCCCAAGCCTGTGGTGCTCAGCGAGGAGATCCCGTTGCCCACAGTCGTCATCTGGGACGGGAAGAAGACTCCCGCCAAGACGCTGGTGGCGCCTCTGCCGGAAAAGCCGGCGGTTGCCGACGTACAGCCTTCGGTTCAATTGCCCAACCAGGAACAAAACGTGGCGGACATCGCCTTGGCAGCCACTGATCTGGCCGTCGAACCGCAACCGATTCTTCCCAGCACCACGTCACCAGTGGTGGCTCAGGGACCGGAACCGACGCCGCCAGCCCCGGTCACCACCGCGCAAGGAGCCGAGCAGCCAACTCCCACGGCGTTGATGTCGCTCTCCGACCTTCACATGGCGGATGGAGATGTCTCGCTGCCCCCTATAAACGAGTCAGCATCCTCAAATTCCCCCGGGGCGCTGGCGGCGGGGCAGAGCGGCGATTCCGCGCAGGCAGGGCAAGCCAACCCAGCCGGCAAGGCAGGCGCGATGGAAGCAGGAGAGGGTTCAGCCGGCGCCGGAGACCCGCAAGACCCCGCCGCGGCCGCTCATGAGGCAGAAACTGCATCCGGACTAACTGGCGCCTCTCAAGCGGGTTCCGGGCAGGGCAATCAGCCTTCGGCCGCCCATATCTCGCTGCCCCACGACGGCCAGTTCGGAGCGGTGGTGGTGGGTTCATCGATGGAAGAAAAGTATCCGGAGACGGCCCAGTTGTGGAGCGGCAGGCTGTCGTACACGGTTTATCTGCACGTGGGACTGGCCAAGAGCTGGATCCTCCAGTACTCGCTTACGCGCGCCGACAACGCGGCTGCCGCGGGCAACATCACACACCTCGAGGCGCCCTGGCCGTATAACATCGTGCGGCCCAACCTCGCTCCCGGCGCCATCGATGCCGACGCCCTCATGGTTCACGGGTTTGTGAATCAGGATGGCCGCTTCGAGGCATTGACGGTCGTCTTCCCGCCCCAGTTTGCCGAGGCGCAGTTTGTGCTCAACTCGCTCGCCCAGTGGCAGTTCCGGCCGGCGACGCAAAACGGGCAAAATGTCCTTGTGGAAGTGCTGCTGATTATTCCCGACGAGCCGCTATAAAAAAGCATCCCGGCAACTCCGATGGGCGGGCAGCCGGGATGCGGATGGTCATGTTCTGCGGACTATGTGCCGGTAGTGATCAACCGCGCCCTCTGCAAACCCATGCCAATTTGCGCGAAGATCTGGCTAAGGCTGGTGGTGATCGGGTTATATGTCGATGTGCATGTACTGCCCGATCCGCTTTGATTGTAATCGGAGTAGAAATAGGGCGACTGGGTGGTAGCCGTCGCCCCCGTAGCCATCAACTGCATCGTCTGGCAAGGGGTGATGTTTTTGTAAGTCGTGCCAAAGTTCACATCGGACGGACAATTGCTTGAACTGGAGGTTGTCGGAGAGCCGTAAGCAATTGAGTACACGGTGGTTCCCTTGCCCGAGGCGTACTGCGCGGCCACCACCGCCTGGCCACATTCGCCTTTATAGGACGGGTAGGTTCCGCTGCTGCCGGCCGACATCGAATACGTCCCCGAAGGAGAATTCGCGTTGCCATCGCTGAGGATGATGATCACGTTGTCCGATCCCGGATTCGCGACCTGTTCCGCGGTGACCGCCGCTTGCGCCGCGTAGATGACGCCCGCATAGTAGGTTCCAATATTTCCGTCATAGTTGGGGGTCGCGATACCGCCGCAACTGCTCTTCCCGCCCGCCGCCATCACGAGCTTGGAAGCGGTGTTCAGCGACGTAGCCGTGGGAGATAGGCGGTAATCGCTGAAGAAACCATTTGCATCGCCGTTGTTGGTCAGGCCCAGGGTGATCTCATAGGTCGCGCTTGTGCCTGTTCCTGGTGAATAGGATGTTGCCGTAGACGAGGGGTACGGGTATGCCGTCCCGATCGGCCAGGTCGCCCATGCACCCGTGTTGCTCCCGCTCGCGCCTTGGAAGTAGTATCCGGGGCTGCTACCGACTTTGCTGGATCCCTCCCCGCTATAGTACCCGAAGGATGAGGAGGCATTGTTCCAACCGGTAACGATATTGTTTGCATTTGTATTCTGAACACCGCCAAGACCGGCAACACCCGTTGCGGTAGGCATGGTGGTGCAGTTGGAATCAACGGACGCCGAGCCGGCGGTCACAGCGGGAAACGTGAATATGGCCACGCGGTCAACCGAGCTGGCGGCGACGCCATTCGTAATCACGCAGTTTCCCCCATTCGCTTTCGCACTACTGTATGTGCAGGGATACAGTTCCTGCAGCAACGTCAGAACGCCGTTCAATTGGCATTGCAACTCTGTGACGCCCGTGCCGCAGTTGTCGTCCGTACTATTCTGCGACAGCGTCGTATCCAGGATGACGGCCACATTGAAAGGCGCGCTCACGCCCCTCATGGCCGCATATGACGTAAACGAAAAACTGATTGTGGGAACGCCATAGAATTTTCCGAACATCAAAGGAACCTGCGCGGTCTGCGTCAGGTACATGGCGTTGAAACTCCCCGGAACAGATCCCGTGGCGGTCAAGCACGGGATATTCAGATTATTCTGAACCTCGGTCGAGCACTCGAAGCTCGGCCCGCTCCCCACTGATGCGTTGATCAGAAGCGGACTGCTGTTCAATTTTCCGCTCATCGCACTATAGGCGGTCGCGTTGGTTATAGCCGCGCTAGTGTTGGGCATGGCCGCGGCTGCCGCCAGCGTGGCCGCGTTGGTCGATTCTTGGAGGATTTGATAGGCGGCATAGGTGCGGCCGAGATCGAGCGATATCCCCATAAATCCCACTAGAAATATCGAGCAGCATAGCTGCAGGAACATCATCGCCTGGCCATGCGTATCTTCAAAAAGCCTCCGTAAAAACGACACTCTTTGCAATTTCATCGGATTGTTCCCCCTTTCATTCGACTAACACTGTTCTTGATTGCGACAGAGAGCCCGTGCCCAGATTGATCAGATAAATCGGAACCCATTTGTAGGCGTAGCTGACCTTGATTGTGGCAGCTTCGTTTTGTGTCATGTACGAGTATGCGGCGCCGCAATTATACGACGAACCACTGGTGCTGGAGTACGGATGAGGAGTTCCGGTCGAGTCCGTAATCGTCACCGTGTAAGAAAAATTCCCCGCTGTCCAAGTGGGCAGCACCGTGGTAACCGCCGTTGCTACCGCCGCGCAGGGGTCGTTTGGGGGAGTGTTACCGGACATCATCCCCCGGCCGTTTTGAAGCACTTGCGATCCGGCGAACGCGGCCTGTCCAAGCTCCTGATAACTCGTCGCGGCCATGCCCAGCGAAAATATAGCCCCCAAGATCATCAGCAAAAATGGCATCATCATGGCGAACTCGACCGAGGCTTGCCCCTCGCCGCTGGTGCGCAGGAAGGCGCGAAGCCAGCCGCCGATCAACCGGGCTCGCGCGCCCGCTCCGCAGGAGACCGTGGCGCGGCAATAACCGGGCAGGAGCACTATGGCCTGCCCGCGCATATCGCTTAGCCTTTTCATTGTTTTCCTCCACTCATTGTCCATCAAAAAAGCCCTGTACAACAACGTTATTTTCCTCCAAAGTACCGTAATACTCGCATCATTTCCCCATCGGCTTTTAGCCTTTTCCCTTGCGGAGCTGCTCCAAAAAGTGCTCCAGTTCCCTGTGGTTCGCCCCGTTCACCAGAGGGTTCAGCCCTTTATGCGCCGCCGGGGCATCTTGGGGGATGAACTGGAGGCCGACGCCGTCGTTGCCCCAGCGGACGGCCCTGGAGTGCACCGCGATGGCGTGTTCGAAGTTTTCGGCCCCCTCGTCCGCCGCTTGCAGCGTCATCAGGATCAGGGTGCCAGGGTACCAACGCTCCTCCGTCAACACATACAATCCTGACGAACTGATGTCCTTGATGCTGTGCGCCTTGGGTGCGCCTCCGGTCCAGTAATAGGCTGCCATGCCAGGCATGGATTCCCTGGGAGCAGTTCTCTGATCCGGAGCGATTCTTGGATCCGGAGACCACCAGCGCTTCAACCAATTCTTGGGCGGCTTGACGTACTTCATCCCCGGTTCGACAAGATCCATCTCATACGGCTGCCCGGCCTCGGGATGCTCCTCACTGGAGCTATCCTTTCTGGGGCGATCCTCCAGCTCCGCCACGCCGGGACCGCCGCTCCACAGCGGCTTGCCCCGCAAAAGAACCGCGCTTTGCACTCCACCGGCAACGGCGCCCACGCTGGTAATACGCTCCAGGCGTCCCTGCATCTCCTCCGCCAGGCAAAGCACCAGTTGATCGCCCGATTGGGTCTGCGACGAATAGATCGAGTGGATGGGCAGCGCCAGCACGCTTGCCGCACGCGGGCTCATCGGGGAGACACGGAACGTGGGGAATGACTCCACCACTTCAATGACCCGGCAATCCTCGTCCAGGTAAATCAGATCGAGCGGGGCGCGCACATCCGTATCTGGAATTCCTCGGAAGGGCGACATCCAGAGACCCTCGCCGGACTTTAGCGCCAGCTTGCGAAGCAGACTCTTGAGCTCTGCGCTCGACAGGTCGGCGGCAGCGACCTCCAGGCCGAGAAAGCATTCGCGAGTCTGGTTGTATGCGCAAAGTCTTCGTGATTCCATCGAACCTCCGCCCCTCAGCGAGGACCCCGCAACCGGGCGTTATCTCAGCGTTATGCCGTCGATTCAACCGCTGGCGTCAAAATCGTTCATGCATGTCCTTTCTAGCGATCTCGGCGCCAGGCACGAGCCTGCTTCGCCTGGCGCGGAGGAAACCATTGCATCAGCCGGCGAGCTGAGCAGAGACACACTTACCCGCACCCGCTGCCGGGGTGGGAAATGGAGACACGCCTCGCCGGAAAGGCAATGCCCCCGGCCAGCGGGATGCCCGAGTTGGCCAGCGAATCTCGCGTGCCCGCGAGAAAGCCGGCCCACCCGCAAAACCCGCGTTACTTGACCCGCGTGCGACGGCGCTGGATCAAAACAAACAGAATGACGATAACCAGTACAGCAGCAGCAATCCTGACAATCATGGTAGTGTCCATCACATCTCCTCCAATAAAATGGTTGTTACGCTCCCCGGTTTGAGCAAACACGAACAACGCCGGGCGCCAAAGCGGCGAATTCTCCGGTCCGCTAGACTGCGGACCGGCCAGATGAGCGCGCCTTCACGGCGCCTCCGGAACAAAACTCTGCGCTACTTGACGCGCGTGCGGCGGCGCTGGATCAAAACAAACAAAATAACGACAACCAGTACCGCGGCAGCAATCCTGACAAGCATGGTAGTGTCCATATCGATTCCTCCTTCCCTTAATGATTGAGCCCCCCTAATGACTCTAAGATGGAAATGAACGCCGGGCCCAGGGTGACAACAAAGAGCGAGGGAAAGATGAACAGCACCAGCGGAAAGAGCAGCTTGATGGTGGTCTTTGCCGCCGCCTCCTCCACTGCCTGCACACGCTGGGTGCGGAGTGTGTCGCTGTGAATGCGTAATGTCTTGGCGATGCTGGTTCCAAACTGCTCCGCCTGCACCAGCATGGAGACCAGATTGCGCACGCAGTCTACGCCGGTGCGCTCCGACAGATGTTTCCAGGCATCGCCGCGAGGGCGTCCGGCGCGTTGCTCCAGCACCACTATGCTCAATTCGTCGCACAACTCCGGCTGAGCTACTTTCAATTCCAACGAAGTGCGCGCCGTCCCCTGGTCCAGACTCAGTCCCGCCTCAATACAGATCACCAGCAGATCGAGCACATCCGGAAGGCCGCGCCGGATTTTACTTTGGCGTTTGGAAATCCGTTTTCCCAGCCAGAAATCCGGCGCCAAAAAACCTACGCCAAGGGCTAGGACATATATAAACGGGCCCGCATATTCCGTTACCCCGGTGACCAGAATAAGAGCGCATAGCAGTATAGGAACCAATACTTTCGAGCCCCGGAAGATTTTGACCGCCGACTCGTCGCGGAATCCAGCGCGCTGCAACCGCTGCAGAGCTACGGAGACCTCAGTCTGGCTTCTCGGCAGGATGTTCTCGAAGTGCTCCACCACGCCGCCGATCGAAAGGCCCGTCTGCTGAATGGTGCTCAACAGGGATTTCTGCTTGGGGTGCGGGTTGATCGCATCAGAGATCCGCTGAAGCATCTCTTCGCGATAGAACAGAAGCAGTCCACCGCTCACGATCAGCAGAAAAACGACAGCGAAGGTAAAAATCGCAAATCCCATAGGTCCCTTCAAACGTCCATGTTGACGATCCTGTGAATGACAAAGCCGCCAACCACGATCATGCTGCCAGCTATCCAGAGCATCTTGACGCCCAATGGATTCTTCCACAAAAGGCTCATCAAGTCCGGGTTAACAAAATACATAGCGACTCCCAGCACCACCGGCAGAGCGGTCAGCACCCACCCGGTCATGCGCCCTTGAGCAGTGTGCACCCCCACCTGCCGTTTCAGGCGGAACCGCTCCCGGATGACATGAGAGGTCTTGTCGAGAACTTCGCCAAGATTTCCCCCGCTCTCCTTCTGGATCATGATCGCGGTGGCGAAGATGCGGAGATCCTGCAGGGGAACGCGTTTGATCAGATTGTCCAGCGCCGCCTTCAGTTCCAGGCCGTAATTCTGCTCCTCGAAACAAGCCCTGAATTCGCAGCCGATGGGGTCGGCGCATTCGCGCGCCACCGAGCCGAGCGCGGCGACCAGACTGTGTCCGGCGCGCAAGGCGCTCACCATCAGATCCAGGGCTTCCGGCAACCCCTGCTGAAACTGATCAAGCCGCTTGGTGCGTTTATGGAAGACATAGGCAAAAGGCGCCGCGCCCAGCAGCAATCCGGCCGGCAAAGCCATGAGGATGGAATCAAAGCGCATGTACATCAAATAAGTCGGCAGTACAAAGCAGATCCCGCACCCGGCCAGCAAGGTTCCCGCGTTCCAATTGAGATCGGCCTGATAGAGCAGTGTCTGGAGGAGCGGCGCCAGCTCGAACTCATTCAGCTTGCGGTTGAGCCAGGGGATGGCGCTGATCTCGTCTTTCTTGCGAAGATTGAGGAGACTGTCGCGATCCCTCGAATCGTCCTCAGTGGCCAGAGCCGAGTCGAGCGTGGCATAGACCTGTTTGGCCTGCTGAGATGCTCCGGACCCGATGGCCATGATCAGCAGAGCAACGACCGCGAACACCCCCACGAAGATCACAAATATGATCCAGCCCATGCCTATCGCCCTCCTTTCCGCTCAATTGACTTGAGTTTCACGCTCAAACAGAACCGGCGGCAAGACGATGCCCGAAATGCGCAGCCGTTCCAGGAACCGGGGACGGATATGGGTCGGCTGGAATACGCCTATGACCTTGCCATCCGGCCCGATTCCTTTCTTGTTGAAAGTAAAAATCTCCTGCATGCTGATGACGTTCTCTTCCATGCCGGTGATCTCGGAGACACTGGTTACTTTGCGCGTGCCATCGCTCATGCGCGTGGATTGTACGACGATGGTGATGGCCGATGATATCTGCTGGCGCACGGATTTTTCCGGCATATTCATATTGCCCATCGCGACCATCGATTCCAGCCTGGAGATGGCATCGCGGGGAGTGTTGGCGTGAATGGTGGTCATCGAGCCTTCGTGCCCGGTATTCATGGCCTGGAGCATATCAAAGGCTTCATCTCCACGCACCTCGCCCATGATGATGCGGTCGGGGCGCATGCGCAGGCAGTTGATCAGCAGTTGACGCTGCTTGATAGCGCCCTGCCCTTCGATGTTGGGCGGACGGGTTTCCAGGCGCACGATGTTTTCCTGCGCCAGGCGGAGTTCGGCCGCGTCTTCGATGGTGACGATGCGTTCGTTGCGTGGAATGTACTGCGACAGAATGTTCAGAAAGGTGGTCTTGCCGGTGCCGGTTCCGCCCGAGATGAGGATGCTGATGCGGGCTTTTACCGCGGAGGAAAGCACCTCCATCATCTCCGGGGAGACGCTCTTCAACTGCACCAGCTGATTGGCTGCCAGGGGGCCGGTCCCGAATCGGCGGATGGACAAGGATGGTCCGTCCAGCGCCAGAGGCGGAATAATGGCATTCACACGGGAGCCGTCGGGCAGCCGGGCATCGACCATCGGCGAGGACTCGTCCACTCTGCGGCCCACGCGCGACACGATGCGGTCGATAATCTGCAGCAGGTGGCGGTCGTCGCGAAAGGTGGTATCGACTCTCTGCAGCAGCCCGTTTTTCTCAATGAAGACATGGTCCTTGTCGTTGACCAGAATGTCTGATATCTTGGCGTCTCGCAGCAGAGGCTCCAGCGGACCAAGGCCAAAGACCTCGTCGAGCAGGTCCGCTTGTATCTTTTCCTGCTCGTCGAAATTGAGCGGCACCCGCTGTTCGGCGATGATCTCCTTGACAATGCCGGCCACCGCCTGGCGCGCCTGGCTGGAATTGACGCGCGACAGCTTCTCCAGATCCAGCTTGGAGATCAGGGTCCGGTGTATCTCCGCTTTGTACTTCTCCAGATTCAGCAGTTCCACATTTTACCTTCCATCAGGACAGGATACTCGTTCGCGACGCCATCATTGCAAAGAGACCCCTGCCAAAAAGGCGGCCAAGAGCCGGAGATTCGTCACCCCCCCAAAGAGAAGGTAACGCTCACCGTGGTCTCCACATCCACCGGTTCGCCGTCCAGCATGTAGGGCTTGTAGCGCCATGTCTTTACGGCATCCAGCGCGGGCTGCCGCAACATGGTCGGTCCGCTGACCGCACGAAGATTTTCCAGCGAGCCCGTCTTGGAAATGGTGGCCTGAATCACCACCGTGCCGGAGACGCGCGCCTCCCGGGCAATCTGCGGATAAACAGGTGTGGTTTTCTGTATCAGCAAACCGCCGGCAACGCCTGCCGAGATGCTCATCTTCGTGGGAGCCGCGATCTTCACCTTGGGTCCGTTCTGCCCGCTGAAGACGTTGCTAGGAGTGCCCAGCCCAGTGCCCAGACCAGACTCGGCAAAGCCCGTAGGAGGCGGCGCTTCCCTGCCGGCCAGCATCTTCAGGTCATTCGGAATCCGCGATGGAGCGTTCAACTGACGGTTCATCATATCCGACTGTGCGCGCTGGTGATCTGTCTCGGTGGTATCCGTGGCCGGCACCGGCGCGGTCGCCGGCGCATTCGTAGCCGTTGGCGGCGGAGCATTGTTCGCCGTCTGCTGCGGCGCAACCACCGGCTTCGGCGCAGCCGTTCCGTGCGGCAACCGGGTATAGACTACCGAGCCGGCGATGAGCAGCAGCGTCACCATACCGACGGCAATCAGTGGCGCCACCCCTTTCCGTTTGCCTTTGCTCTCGTCCCTGTGTTTCTCGCCTCCAGCGCGCACACCCTTGGACGGAGGCGGCTGAAAAACCTTCTCAGCTTCCACATAGGCCGCCGGCGCGCGCGATGTGACGATCGGTATCCGTTCCACCGCGGGCGGAACGGCGACGCGCGCGGTCACGGGTTTCGCAGACTGTGCCGCAGCAGATTCCCCGCTATCCCATTCGCTGAAATCCGCAGGAAGCGTAGTGGGTGCATTCAACTCTTCTACTTCTTCTGGAGGTACCATTGGCCATCGGCTCCCTTCACGTAAGTAGCGCCTTTGTAATTGCGCGTTTCAAGTTTGCCTTGCTGGATGAAGGCGCTGTCGTCTGGCTGCGCCCCGTGCTGCGCGCCGGCCTTGTCAGCGCGGCCAGCATCCGCATCCATCATTGCCGGCATGAGCGTAGCGATATTAGGCAACCCTTCCACCACCAGCGACACCGTGGCTTGCGCGGTGGTGTAGTCCGCGGTGTCCGTGGGGGTGAAGGTTGCAGAAAGTGTCTGTGTCCCGGCCGCAACCACGTTGCCCGCGGCGGGAGTATAGGCGAAGGTTCCCGGGATCAATGCCGTGGCATTGAGCTGAGCGGCGCTGAGAGCGGTGCCGTAAGAGATGGCCGCGGGGGTCGGCCAGGTGATGATGGGCGTTGCCTTGGTGACGGTGAGTTGCACCGCGGCCTGCGCCGGCGCATCATCCGTGCTGTCGTCGGGAGTGAATGTAACTGAAAGCGTATGCGTGCCGGCCGTCAGCATTTCGCCAGCCGCGGGAGTGTAGAAAAAGGAGCCCCGAACCTTCGCGGTGGCATTGAGCTGCGTAGCGCTGAGCACGGTGCCGTAAGAGATGGCGGTGGGTGTTGGCCAGGTAATGGCGGGCATTGCCTTGGTGACGGTGAGCGATACCGTGGCCTGCGCCTCGGGGAAGTTGGCGTCGGTCGGAGTAAACAGAACCGAGAGCGTGTGCACGCCCGTGGCGAGCACCTCGCCCGCGGCAGGAGTATAGGCGAAGGTTCCCGGTATCGATGCCGTGGCATTGAGCTGCGTGGCGCTGAGCGGGGCGCCATGCGAAATGGAAGCCGGCGCTGGCCACATGATGGTGGTTGGCTTGGCTTTGGCGACAGTGAGCGGCACGGAAGTCTGCACAGCAACATAATCCGTGGTGTCGGTGGGAGTAAAGATGACCGAGAGCGTGTGCATTCCCGCCGTCAGCACCTCGCCCGCTCCAGGAGTGTAAGCAAATCTTCCCGGAACCGATGCCGTGGCATTGAGCTGCGTGGCGCTCAGCGCGGTGCCGTAGGCAATCGCAGCAGGCGCCGTCCATGTTACGGATGGCGTTGCCCTGGCGACCGTAAGCGAAACGGCGGCCTGCGCGGCGATGTAGTTCGCGGAGTCCGCCGGAGTGAAGATGACCGAAGGCGTATGCGTCCCCGCCGCCAGCACGGCGCCCGCGGCCGGAATGTAGACGAACTTTCCCGGAACCGATGCCGTGGCATTGAGTTGAGCGCCGCCCAGCGCGGTGCCGTAGACAATCGCCGCCGGCGTCGGCCAGGTGATGACCGGCGTCACTTTGGTGACAATGAGCGCCACCTCGCTTTGAGCTGAGGTGTAGTCGGTGGTGTCTGTGGGCGTGAAGGCCGCCGCTAGCGCCTGCACTCCCGCGGTCAGCACCGCGCCCGCGCCAGGGGTGTAGACGAAGGTTCCGGGAACGGATGCCGTGGCATTCAACTGAGCGCCGCCCAGCGCGGTGCCGTAGGCAATCGAAGCCGGGGTCGGCCAGGTGATGACTGGTTTCGCCTTGGCGACGGTGAACGACACGACGGCCTGCGCGGTGGTGTAATCCGTGGCGTCTGTCGGAGTGAAGGTTGCGGTCAGCGTCTGTACGCCTGCTGTCAGCACAGCGCCCTCGGCGGGAGTGTAGACGAATCTTCCTGGAACCGATGCCTTGGCATTCAGTTGAGTGGCGCTGAGCGCGGCGCCGTAGACAATCGGAGCAGGCGTCGGCCATGTGATGGACGGAGTTGCCTTGGTGACCGTGAGCGACACGGTGGCCTGCGCCGTAGTGTAGCCCGTGGCGTCCGCCGGAGTGAAGGTTACAGAGAGTGTATGCGTTCCCGCCACCAGCATCTCGCCGGCGGAAGGATTATAGGCGAATCTTCCCGGAACCGATGCCTTGGCATTGAGCTCCGCGGCGCCCAGGGCTGAGCCATAGGCAATGGGAGCGGGCGCCGGCCAGGTGATGGCCGGCTTCTCCTGTTTCACTTTTTCGGCCGGGGTATCCTGCAGGTGCCATTCGCCATCCGCGCCCTTCACATAGGTAGCGCCCTTGTATGTGCGCGTTTCAGGTCCGCTCTGTTGGCTGGGGGCAATGGCCGCTGGAGTTTTCTTCAGGTGCCATTCTCCATCCGCGCCCTTCACATAGACGGCGCCCTTGTATGTGCGCGTTTCAGGCTCAGCCTGCTGGCTGGGGGCGATGGCGCTTGGTGGCGTCCCGCGCATCGCGCTCGCAGCGTCCGTGCGATCCGCCTTTTCCGTTGGCGGAAGCGGCTTCTGCGTTGCTGCCTGCGGCACGGCGCTCGCGGGAGGCGAGGGAGGTGAGTAATGAGTCGGAGCAACAGTAGGAGTTTGGGCGGTCCTGGCCGGAATCTTCGCCGCGGCCTCAGGCTTGACGCCGGCGGTGTCCCGCTCGGACCCCAACCCCAGTTGCGTCAGCGCCCGCGACTCCCCGGCGGAAGGCATCTTCTCTGAAAATCCGCGCCGGAAACTCTTGAGACTGAAGCCTCCCCTCTTCTCAGGGGTTGCGGGCAGGCCACAAGCGGTCCGGGCCATCTGATGAATCAGCCGGGAAATCGGCGAATCCTCCAGCGCCAGCGGAATCGCGGTGGTCTGCATGCGCCGCACCGCGTTGTAATCGTTGGGAATCTTCCACTGCGCCGGCCGGGTGAGAGCCTTGGTAATCTGATCTTCGGAAACACCAATGGAGCGAGACTCAAAGCGGTTGAGCACGATCTCCAGCTTGGGTACAGAGGTGGAAAAGTACTGCGAAATGAGGCGATTTGAGTTGCGCAGCCCGGCAATGCCGGCCTGGATGACCAGGTAGACCGTGGAGCCGTCTTTGAACAGGCTCGTACTCATCAAATCGAGCCTGGACCCCATATCAATGACCACGTTGTCAAAGTCCTGCCGGGCCACGGAGATGAGCCTGTCGATGGCTTCATTGGAGGCTTCATACTGGGGAAACTTGCCGGGAGCCGCTAGTACGGAGACTCCCGAGCTATGCTTGACCAGAAGCCTGGAGAGAAAACTCGAATCCAGCCGGTTGGAATTCTGCAGAGCGTTGATGGTCGAGTATTCGGCCACCACGCCGAGATTGAGCGCGGCATCGCCCAGCGGCAGGTCAAGATCAATCAACACCGTGCTTTGGCCTGATTCCTGGGCCAGGGATACAGCAAAATTGCAGGCCAGCGTGGTGACGCCGTCGCCGCCCTTGGCCCCCAGAAACACCAGCAGCCTGCCGCCCGTCTTCTTCGGAAGGCGCGATGCCGGACGCCGGGCAGAGGCACGAACCAGCGCCTCGGCCATGGTGCTTTGCGCAAAGGGAAGGGTGAGAAACTCGCGGGCGCCCGCGCGCATGCAGCGGACCAGAAGTTCCGAATCGGGCTTCACCGAATAGACCATCACCGTCGCCGTACCGTTGGCGCAGATGCTCTCCACCAGTTCCAGGGCGTATTCCGGATGGCTGTCCAGGTCGATGATGATGACGTCGTAATGCTGTTCCAGCAGCCTGGGCACGTCGTCCAGGCTGGGGGGATAGGAAGAAAACTCCCGGATTTCGCCCCCCTGGCATCCCGCCAGCGCTGTGGACGCCGCCTTGCGGCGATCCTCGTCCGGGCCGATCAGTGCAATCGACAGCGCGTCGCCGCCTAGAGAGTCCGGATACTGATCATCAAGAAACGAAGAAGAGTCTGATTTCACGGGATTGCTACCCCCTGCCGCATGCGATCTTCCTTGCGGGTTAGCCGAGAGTCGATAGGACGATTGCCAGTTGGACATGACACCTAGCTCCAAATTCTCAACGAGCGAAGAAGGACATGAGCGTTCCCAGGGCGATGGCCGGAGCATAAGGCACCTTGCGCGTCAGCGGGTTGGTTAGACACAACTCCGCATCGCGACGCTGTCCGCGCTTCTTCCTACCAAAAACCAGATTACCGGCGCCCATGAACAGCACCTTCATAAATCCACTCCATGCGGCCCAGCACAGAACCACGATTCCCCCGGCGATGGCGGTGAAAAATACTGCCCATAAGGTTTGTTCCGGGCCAATCCAGGCCCCAATCGCCGCGCACAGCTTCACGTCCCCGCCTCCGGTCCAGCCCATGCAGAAAGGTATGCCGTAGATTAGCAGGCCAAGCCCCAGCCCGGCGAAGCTTTGGCCGACGCCATTCCAGCCAAAGTGGCCGAGGCCATGCCAGCCAACGCCCTGGCTGTTTCCGCCCCAGTCATGACGCCAGGGGGAAACCACAATCCCGGCCAGGAGGAATGGAAACACCAGCCAGTTGGGGATGCGGCGGCTGCGCAGATCCGTGAACGTCGCCACGGCGAGCACGATCAGCGTTGGCCACCAGGCAAACGAGCGCATACCCAAGAATCCCCCCTCCCCAGCGTTCAGGGAAAACTTCCTTATTGCAGTCGTCCAACTATTATTGCAATTGTCTATCCAAACTGCAAAGGCATGAAACTGCCCAAAATCAGGGAGTTGACAGCTCAATCCCCTAATTGGTGTACACGGATGTTTACGGGAGAGCGTACCCGGGTGAAGCGAGGCGTATACACCCTCGAGGCGCACTTTTCAGGGGGCGCTTGCGCGGGATAAGGGCAGATAAGGCAGTCCAGGGCACAATACAAGAATTTTTTTGCACGTGTCCACATGATTAGTACCTAAGTAGTTATTACTATAGTGGACAATAATTTATATCCGCAGTGCGTGGCCGCAGTACACCGAATCGACATCCTTGAGGGCATTTCGAGGTTCCGTACTCTATTACAGAAAGGAATTTCTATGCTATATCATTGAAAATAAATAGTATATTTGAACGTTAATCGGGAAGATGAGTGGACTGACTGTTGGACACTTATGTCACTCGTGCCCTTTGGCAGAGATCTTCTAGAAAAATATTCATATGGGAGGAAAGTACTAAAGTAATCTCGACACTACCACTATCCGCAATTAGTATGGATTGCCAGATCGATAATTGCCAATTGAGTCCTGTGCTTTGTTTCCAGGGGGTGTCACCATGTCGGCATCAGCCTGGCTTGGCGTCAAACGGCCCGTGGATTTTGAGCCGCTAATTCAAGGCAATGATCGTGTTTTTCCGCTTCTCCCCAGTGGCGGTTTGATGTGTTTTGCCAGATTGCGGGTCCAGCAATGATCAAGATTGGACTATATTCGGAAGACCGAACGCTCCACACGCTGCTTTCCTCTGCCTTGGGGAAGGAATTCGTGATCCTTCTGGTGCCGGATGAGGATGGAATGAATCTGCTCCGGGCTGCCGGAGATTGCGATGTCATGATTCTGGATCTGCACTCGAATCATGATTCGTTACAGGATCGGATCGGGTGTACCCAGCGCCTGATTGCATCTCATGTCCCCTCGGTGGTCATGGCCGACGACGGCCTTCGCTCGACCGCGTTTGAGCTGGTTCGGACAGGGGCCTTCGGCTACTGCCGCAGACCGCCCTCGATTCGCGATCTCAAGACCATGCTCAGCCGGGCCTTCGAGAACTCCACGCTCCGGCAGCAACTGCAGACCGTGCAGCAGCAACTGGAGGTACCCGGCAGTTGCGACCGGCTGATCGGGTCTAGTCCGCAGATGCAGCGGGTGTATCAACTGGTGCATCGCGTCACCAACCTCAACGCCTCGGTGCTGATCACCGGCGAGAGCGGAACCGGCAAGGAACTGATCGCCCGCGCCATTCACAATCTGGGCTCCCGCGCCAGCCGCCCGTTTGTCGCTGTTTCCTGTGGCGCCATCCCTGAAACCCTGATTGAGGCCGAGTTGTTCGGCCATGAAAAAGGCGCCTTCACCGGCACCGTAGGGGCGCGCGAAGGCTACTTCGAACAAGCCGACGACGGCACCCTGTTCCTGGATGAGATCGGCGACCTGAGCCTGTTCACCCAGGTCAAGCTGCTGCGCGTCCTGCAGCAGATGGAATTCAGCCGCCTGGGCAGCAACAAGCTCATCCCCTTGCGGGCACGGCTCATCTTCGCCACTCATCAGGACCTGGACAAATTGGTGGCCGAAGGAATATTCCGCCAGGACCTGTTCTACCGCATTAACGTCATGCGCATCGATTCGCCGCCGCTCCAGGACCATCCTGAAGACATCCCCCGGATTGCCCGGCATTTTCTGCGCCAGTATGGGCAAGTGTTTCAAAAGCCCATGGACGATATTGAGCACGATGCGCTGGCCATGCTTCAGAGTTACCCCTGGCCCGGCAATGTGCGCGAGCTGGAA
>Ga0326727_10008543_pt1 | contig 25899 bp, 24 predicted proteins | sample MB2enrmetagenome_FD_207643 | JGI IMG/M metagenome (GOLD analysis project Ga0326727, IMG submission 207643) | Lab enriched peat soil microbial communities from McLean, Ithaca, NY, United States - MB29MY | ecosystem: Environmental > Terrestrial > Soil > Wetlands > Peat | place: USA: New York...
TGCCGTGACAATCAATGCGTGCACCGAGTAAAATTCCACGCATACGGTTTATTTGGAAGTCAGATGGGGTAAGCTGATTGCCTGGATTGCGGGGAGGGAGATTACCGCCCTCTCGAAAATGCTGGCGACTTCATCTTGCTGTTAATTAGGAGAATCGCATGCGAATTGTTGCTGTATTGCTGACCGTAGCCTTGGCTGCCGCAACCGCGTTGGCGCAACAGAGTGTGCCGCCTCCGCCACAACCGCCTGCCGACAAGCCGCCCGCGGCCGTTCAACCCGCCGCCAACGGCCCGTCACTGGACGTCACCCTGAAGTTCATTCAGGACAAGGTGAACCAACAGGGCAAGATCGTTTATGTCGAATCCGAAAACAACTCCATCACCGGGGAGAGAGTGAGCGAGAATTCCGGGGCGAGATCGGCGAAAGCGGCTGGCCCGGCCTTTGGCCGCAGTCCCGCGAAAAAAGGCTCGGCTGGCGCTGCCGGCGGCGGAACCTCGCCTGAGCATATCGCGGAGACAGAAGTCGTCTCATACGATCCCGTCGGCGCGTTATCCCTGCAGGAGGAGGGAACGAAGACGGAAGTGGTGAAATCGGGGTTGATCATGATGCCGGTTACGGAGAATTGGACAAAAACCTGGCAAGTGAATTTCAAGAACGTCGAAAAGCTGGAGGTATTAAGCTCGGCGGACTACAGGCACCGCGTGAATCCGTCGATGACGTATCAGGACGATCCGCCGTACTTCGAACTCATAATTCACCTCGCTGCCGGAAGATCCGTAACACGGCATATGCAGACGGTTCCCATCAACAAACATGGCAAGACTACGGAATCGGACGAAAAAATTCAGGAATTTGCACTCCATTTCCGGGACGAAGATGCGGCCAACCGCGTGGCCAAGGCGATGATTCATGCCATTGAGCTGTGCGGCGGCGGCAGCCTGCCGGAGCCGTTTTAATCATGAAGTTACAACCGCGGAGCGGATTCCGGGCCTCGCGCTGATTTGAATTTGGGAGAATCTTATGCGCATTGTTACTGTGTTTATTACGATGGTTCTGGTTTCCGCAGCCTCGCTGGCGCAACAGAGCGTTCCGCCTCCGCCGCAACCTGCTGTTGATGCATCGGCAAACGCCACGGTTCTGAAGCTGTTGCGGACAGGAGTGTCGGAGAGAATAATCCTTCATCTCATTTCCGCTACCCCCGGCACATTCGATACCTCCGCCGGCGCGCTGACCGCGCTCAAACAGGCCGGGGCCAGCGATGCGGAACTCAGTGCAATACAGGCTCACGGAGCGGCTCCCACCAATCCGTCTACTGCCGAAGCGCCGGTCGCCAGCGGAGTGTCGCTGGAAGTCACCATGAAGTTTATCCAGGACAAGCTGAGCGAGATGGGGACGGTGAATTTTGCCGGCTACGTTCATGACTCGGCCAACAACACCGATGGGGTGCAGAAGTTCTCTGCCACCATCAGCAACGCAGTCGCCAATCCAGGCGCCTGCACCCTCAGCTACCATCGTCTCGTCTTCAATAACGGCAGCAGGGAACACAACGAAAATGTTGCCATCAATCTTCGCGAGGTGCAGAACATTTCGGTGCTGCCGGATGAGCAGGATTGGCAGATGTACCTGGTGCGCACCGGGGAAACCACCAAGACGGTCAAGGATGTTCCGGACATCTCTGCCCTGGTGATCAAGCTGACCAATGGTAAGGATCCAACGATCCGTTTCTACGAGCAGGAGTTGGCCGATCGCGTAGCCAAGGCCCTGGTTCATGCCGTGGAGCTTTGCGGAGGCGGCCCCAAGCCAGAACCGTTCTAAATAGAGCGGCTCCCATCATTGGGACGCAAAGCTCTCCAACGGCGTAAACTGCTACCGCGAAGTTTTTCAAGCTTCGCGCTGATTTGCAATGGGGAGAATGTGATGCGCATTGTTCCTGTATTTCTGACGTTAGCTTTGGTTGCGACAACCGTGCTGGCGCAAGAGAGCGTGCCGCCTCCGCCGCAACCGGTCAATGACGCGCCCGCAAACGCTGAAGTTCTGATGCTGCTGCGGGCAGGGATGCCGGAAAGCGTGGTTTTGGACAAGATTCATGCCATCACAGAAAAGTTCGATACCTCCACCTCTGCGCTGATCACGCTTAAGCAGGCTGGCGCGACGGAAGCCGAACTGAAAGCCGTGATGGCCCAGGGCGCGGCTCCCGCCGACTCGCAGACCGCCCCAACGCCAACCACAAGCGGCCCATCCCTTGTCGAGTCCCTGAAGTTCATTCAGGACAAGGTAAACCAGCAGGGCAGCATTGCCTATTCTGAATCAATGATCGATGCAAGCACTGGCAAGGACATAGGGACTTCATTTCAGTTTTCCCAAGGGTCCCAAGTCGTCGTAGTTGATCCGGCCGGCGGGTTATCCCTTCAGGAAAAGACTTCTGTTGCGCTGAGCGGGTTTGGGAGCGTGACCAGCAACGGGACAACAACCTGGCAGGTGAATTTCAAGAATGTGGATAAGCTGGAAGTCCTGAACTCGTCGGACTACAAACACAATGCTGCTCCAGCGTATGTGTACCAGGACACTCCGCTGTTCTACGAGTTGGTTGTGCATCTGCCCCCAGGAAAAACGGTGCGGTACCATTCCCGGACGACGGTTTGCACAACAGGCATCATCATTCACAAACAGAGCTGTAAAGACTCGGAATCGGATACTAATGTTGGGGTATTTACGCTGCATTTCCGCGATGAGGAGACAGCGGACCGCGTGGCCAAGGCGATGATTCATGCTATTGAATTATGCGGCGGCGGAAGCCAGCCGGAACCGTTCTGAGCACGAGCGATCATTTGTCTTTACGATGATTTTCAATAGGGAGAAATTCATGCGCACTGCTACTTTATTTTTGACTGTGATGTTGGCCGCCACAACCGCGCTGGCGCAGCAGAGTGTTCCGCCACCGCTACAACCGGCTCCTGACAAGCCTGCTACCGCCAGCGGCCCGTCACTGGAGGTGACTCTGAAATTTATTCAGGACAAGGTGAACGAGCAGGGCAGGATCGTATTTGTTGAATCGAGCAACAACACAGTCACCGGTGAAAGTTCCCCGCCTACGGAATATTCTATCGAGACGCATGTTGTCATCGCCGATCCCGCAGGCGGGTTGTCCTTCCAGGAATCCTACAAATACCCATGGGGAGACCAGACAAATACCTGGCAGCTGTATTTCAAGGATGTTGCAAAGCTGGAGGTACTGAGCCATGCGGACTTGGTGCACCGCAAAGTCCCGGGGCTGGAGTACCAGGTTGATCCGCCGTATTTCGAGCTCTTCATCCACCTCGCCGCCGGAAAAACAGTGCTTATCCATCGCAGGGCTGTTCATACCGACAAACAGTGGATTAAGAAATACGGCATAACTTCGGAGGGGGACGGTAATGTTGGGGAATTTTCTCTTCATTTCCGCGACGAAGAGACGGCCAACCGAGTGGCCAAGGCGATGATTCATGCCATTGAACTGTGCGGCGGTGGAAGCAAGCCGGAACCGTTCTGAGCGCAAACCCAGTATTCAACCGTATTAAATCTGAGACAAGGGAAAACATTAGAACCTCGCGGAGAGCCGCGCCTTATTGACGCTATGGTGGGATTAGCTATGCCGGCTGGCCTAGCAGATGGCCTAGTTGCAATTTATATCGGACTGAATTAGTCTTATTTAAATATATACGACTGTTTCGGTCGTATTTCCACGGAGGATTCATCTTTGCTTATCAGTTCGCTAAGATTTTTCTGGCGCGGTGCTTTTCTAGCTGTCATCCTCACGATCTTCATACCTCTCATGAGCAAGGCGCAGGACAAGCCCTACTTTGTGACCTACTCTCACGATCTGGAGGAGCCCGGCAACCTGGAAATCGAAACCAAGTCAGCCGTTGCCCAGCCCAACGGCGGCAATTGCTTTGGAGCCACGGCAATGGAGCTGGAGTACGGTACACGCGCCTGGTGGACGACCGAACTCTATCTCGATGGCCAAGCCACTGGCAACGACTCCACCGACTTTACCGGCTGGAGGTTGGAGAACCGCATCCGCCCGTTGATGCGCGATCACGCCGTCAATCCGGTCCTGTATATCGAGTACGAGAACACCTCGGGCGCCGATAAGACCATCCTTGAAGTCGTTGGCCACGACGGCCAGTCCGACCTGGCAGCACCCAACAGCGAGTTGCGCCGCGAACATCAGCATGAGGCGGAGCTGAAGCTGATTCTCTCCTCCAACGTGAAGGACTGGAATCTCAGCGAGAATTTTATCTCCGAGAAAGACCTCGGCCATGACCCCTGGGAGTTCGGCTACGCTGTGGGGGCCACGCGCCCGTTGCGCAGCGCGGCACGATCCCGGGAATGCACCTTTTGCGCAGAGAAGTTCATCGCCGGCGCGGAGGCCTACGGCGGTCTGGGTGACACCTTTGCGTTGACCATGCGCGATACCTCGCACTACATTGCCCCGCTCATTGGCTGGCAGTTGCCCAAAGGTGTCCGCTTCAGCTTCTCGCCAGGCTTCGGCCTCACGGATACAAGTCTTGCCAGGGTCTATCGTGTGGGACTGGCTTTTGAATTCGAGCAAATTGGAAAGTGGTTTCATTCATCCAATGGAGGCGCTCTATGATCCGGCCCAGTCTTGCAGTTCTGCTGATTGCACTTTCCACCGCGCTTGCGCTTGGCGCGGCCTCCAGCACGCATTGGGAGCGCGTTCCTGCCAAAGATCATGTTCGGAACAATCCCCTGGCTGGCCAGCCCGAAGCAGTTGCCGCAGGCGCGCTTGTATTTCGTGAACACTGCCAGCAATGCCACCAAGCCAACGCGCAGGGCGACGGCCACAAGCGGCCCTCTCTGCGCAGCGAAGGAATTCGCACGGCCAGTGACGGCGACCTTGAATGGTTTCTGCGCCAGGGCGACCTGCGCCATGGCATGCCCTCCTGGTCAAGCCTGCCGCAGGCCCAACGCTGGCAGCTTGTCGCCTATCTGAAGTCCATTCAATAATCGATCTGTTGCTACGAATGTTCTCTTCGTGCATCTAATCCTCTGTAAGGCGGAGGAGATTCCCCATGTCGCTTCGTCCAGTGAAGCAGATTTTCGAAACCAAACCCACCGTCGAGGGGGCGGGCGTGAAGTTGCAGCGCGCCTTCGGCTTTGGAAAAACCGCGGAGTTCGATCCATTTTTGTTGTTGGACGACTTTCGCAGCGACAATCCGGCGGATTACCTAGCCGGTTTTCCCTGGCATCCCCACCGGGGAATTGAAACCATTACCTATGTACTGGCCGGAGAGGTGGCTCACGGTGACAGCCTGGGCAACAAGGGCCGCATGACCGCCGGTGATGTGCAATGGATGACCGCGGGCAGCGGGATATTACATCAAGAAATGCCCAAGGGCGATGCCGAGGGCCGCATGCACGGATTTCAGCTTTGGGCCAACTTGCCCGCGGCACTGAAAATGACTGCCCCGCGCTATCAGGACATTGCGGCTGCCGCAATACCGGAGGTGACGGAGGACGACGGCAGCCGTGCGCGAATCATTTGCGGCGAGTTTTGGGGCAAGAAGGGGCCAGTCGAGGGAGTTGCCGCAGACCCGCGTTATGTGGACATTTCTGTTCCGCCGGGGAAACGGAAGCGGATTCAGGTGGAGACGACGCGGAATGCCTTTGCTTACGTCTTTGCCGGCGCGGGAACGTTTCGTGACGCATCGACTCCCCAGGCCGTGTTGACCGAGTCGGCCGTTGACCCCAATGCGATCCCTGTCTACGACGCCAAGAACCACTCGCTGGTTTTGTTTGATCAAGGCGATGAGATTGTGGTTCAGGCCGGTCCCGAGGGCATTCGTTTCCTGCTGGTCTCGGGCAAGCCGCTGGAGGAGCCTGTGGCCTGGTATGGGCCGATCGTGATGAATACCGACGCCGAATTGCGGCAGGCTATGAGCGAGTTGCAAAACGGCAAGTTTATCCGGCATGGGTAAGATGCGGCGCTGACTTATTTTCGCGGCGCCACAGGCTTGCATCTCATAGACGCAATGCAGGATGCCAGCGCCGGGCGAGTGCTGTCCGGATTTCCTGTATGAAACTAAACTCCCAAGAATGAGCGTCGGAATGTATAAGAAGTATGCCGTCTCGAACGCGCCGATTACGCTGGAACGGAGATTGTTCCCCTCAAGCCGGCAGCGGAGTGGCATTCAATTAATTCTCTGAAGGAGATTTTCCGTAATGCGCCTCCGCACACTCACCGCAATCGCGCTCGTGACCCTTCCTTTAGCCTGCATTGCCCAGACCGCGCCGGATGGCCCTGTGCCGCCTAAAACCTGGGTAGACAAAGACACCGGGCATCGCATCTGGCGGCTGAGCGACGAGCCAAGCTCCGGCGGATTTTACTTCAACATCAATGCCTATACTCCGGACGGGAAGCAGATGGTCTACACCGCGCTGGACGGCATTCACGTGCTGGACCTAGCGACCCACGCGACCAAACTGCTGGTGGCGAATCCGCCGCGCCTAGCCGGTTCGCCAGATGCGGGTATGCGCGGATTCTGGATGGGTGGAGTTCACGCCCTGGTGGTGGGCCACAAGACCAACAGCGTGTTTTACACTCAAACCGATCCGAAGACGGGCGTGACGGCGGTTTATAAGGCGAACACCAACACCGGCGCAATTCGCAAGCTGGCGAACCTGCCGGCAAAACGATTCATCGTCAGCGTGAACGCGAACGAGACGCTGGCCGCGGGAACCTATATCGTGGGCGACGCGGCGGGCAGGGAGTATGGGTTGAACGCGCCTCCACCAACGCGACCGGCGGGCTCGGCGGACAATCGTGTCGCCAGCGAGGCGCAGGGGCCGCATTTCCAGCCTTACAACAAGGGCGAGATGATGGAGAAGCGGCTGGCGGCACGTTTGCCGCTGGTGCTGTTCACGATCCGTCTGGAGCCAGGGCCGAAGGGAGAGAAGCCGGGGACCATCACGACGCTGCTGCACTCGACCGACTGGGTGAACCACCTGCTCTTTTCGCCCACCGATCCCACTCTGTTGATGTATTGCCATGAGGGCCCATGGCAGAAGGTGGACCGCATCTGGATGATCCACACGGACGGCACGCACAACCGGCTCATCCACAAGCGGACGATGCTCAATGAGATTGCCGGGCACGAGTTCTGGGGGCTGGACGGGGAGACGATCTGGTACGACTGGCAATATCCTAAGGGCGAGGTCTTTTATTTGGCGGGCTACAACCTGAAGACCCACGAGCGCACCGCCTATCATATGGAACGCAATGAGTGGTCGATTCACTTCAACCTGACCAAGGATCTCTCGCTCTTCTGCGGCGATGGCGGCGATCCGGGACAAGTGGCGCGGGCCAATGACGGCGAATGGATCGAGCTCTTTCATCCGCAGTTGCTCAAAGGCGGCCCAGGTGCGCTGAATTCTCCGGCGATGTGGCAACCGGGCGTCTTCCACTCCGAGCGGCTGGTGAATATGTCGCACCACTACTATCGCCAGGAACCCAATGTGCGCTTCTCGCCAGATAAGACGCTGGTGATTTTCACCAGCAATATGTTCGGGGCGAGTTACGTCTTTGGCGCGGAGGTGGCGAAGGCCGACAATCCTCCCGCGGAGGACGTGCAGTCAACGCCAGAGTTGGCGCGGAAGTTCAACCCGGTGGAGCCTCCCGACAGCAAGAGCCCCGTAGGGCCTCCGGGCGCGCGCCGTCCGCGGTAATGGACGAGCTTTTAGCCCATCGTGCCGCCATGGAGTCCATCGACGAAACACGAAAAGCCAGGAGCTAACGGCTATAGGCTAAAAGCTTGTCTTTCACACCTCCGCCGGCGACTCACCTGACAGAATTTGCTCTGGCGTAAGCCCGCGCTGGCGCAGTGTGCGCAGGCTCAATGCGTCGTGGCGCTTGGCCAGGCGGCGGCCATGGCGGTCCGCGACCAGGCGGCAATGGAACCAGGCGGGAGGTTCAAGTCCCAGGGCGCGGTAGAGCAGGATTTGCCGAGCTGTAGACTTGAGCAGATCCTCGCCGCGCACGACTTCGGTAATTTTCATGGCCGCGTCGTCGCTGACGCAAGCCAGTTGATAGCTGGGAACCCCGTCGCGCCGCCACACCACAAAGTCGCCAAAGTCCACACCCGCCACAAACCGCTGGGCCCCGAGATTCCCATCCACAAACTCGATCACCTCGCCGTCGGGGACGCGAAAGCGCCAGTTGAAATTGCCTGGCTCTTCGATCTCGCGCGCGGCGGAATCGGGCGGCTGCGAAATGTTGCTTGCGCCGGGCCTGCATGTGCCGGGATAGACAGGTTCGTCGTCCAGCGGCTCCATATCTTCGTTGTTTGGCTCACCGCTGCTCTGCGCATCGATCATACTGTGCGAAACACTCTCATGCGGCGCGTTGAGCGAGGTCTCCAGATCCTTGCGCGAGCAACGGCAAGGGAAGAGAAAGCCGCCACGCAACAGCTTTCGCCATGCGTCAAGGTAGATCGCTTGACGACGGCTCTGCTCGTAGGGCGCAAAAGGCCCGCCCATGGCTGGACTCAACAAGTCTGGGCCTTCCTGCCAGCGAATTCCCAGCCAGCGCAGGTCTTCCAGGGCGGCTTCGACGTAAGTGGCGCGGCTGCGGTCGGGGTCCAGATCCTCCATGCGCATGACCAGAGTGCCGCTGGCGTCTATTGCGCGCTGGTAGGCCGTCCAGAAGGTGCGCGCGTGGCCCACATGAAGATAGCCGGTGGGCGAGGGAGCAAGCCGTCCGCGATAACCAGATGCCGTAGAAAAAGAAAGACGGGCCATATTGGTTATTAGTGTAGCCACCTGCGGTGGAGCGAGCGGCGCTCGCGCGCATGTGGATCGCGGCGCCCCAGGTCCGAGAATCCGGACCTGGCCGTAAAGTTTCAAGAAGCAGGTCCTTCGACTCCGCTGCGCTCCGTTCAGGATGACAGCGGCGAGGGTGGGACGCCGCTTGGTTGGGGATCCGGGCTTTTCACTGATCTCTGACTCCTGATCCCTGGATTCTGCGCGAGCCACACGCTTTGTGCGACAATAACTACTGAGAGTGCGCGGCGGCGAGAGCGCGGCGCGCGGAGGATGAAATCATGGATATATTCCAGCCGTCGCATTTACTGATCATTGCGATTGTTTTACTTGTACTGTTTGGCGGCAAAAAGCTGCCGGAGTTGGGCAAAGGATTGGGCGAGGGTTTGAAGGGCTTCAGGGAAGGCCTCAAGGGCACGACCGAGCCAGCCCCTCCCGTGCCGCCGGCGCAGCAGAATGCGGCTACCACTGCGCCGCCCGTTTCCACGCCGAACCAGCCCAAGTAAAGATCCGGGCGGGATTCAATCCCCCCAGACGCTTCCGGCCTGTGCCGATATGTTGATGGGTTCAAAATAGAAAGGCCTGTGCGCGAGCACAGGCCTTTCGGGTCTATTCCGGTTGATCGGGTCAGCCGGTTCTAACGGGCATCCTGCCCCGAGGTGTAGTAGCCGGTCTTGGCGATAACCTCCATGCCGGACCGCTCGACGCGCACATCGATCTTGCGGAATCTGGTATCGATGATCGGCTGGTGGCTGTAGTAGCCCAGCGTGTATTGGGTGCGCGCCTCTTCGGCGATAGTGGCGTAGCTCTTCTCGATGCCGTTCGCGCCGCGCTCGGAGTCCAGCACGCCGCCGGTGGCGTGGGCGTATTTGACCAGGATATTGTCATACATGGTGAAGGGCAGGTGGATGCGGCTCACGTAGCCCTCGCCCCAGCGGGCCGAGTCGCCCACCAGCGTGCCGTAGACGGCGGTCTTGTTGGTTTCCAGGTACTTCAGCACCTCATTGACGGTGGCCTTGGAACCGTACTCTTTGCCATCACTGATGACGTAGATGATGCGGCGGCGTCCCTTGGGGCGGGTAGAGAGTTCCTTGGCTGCGGCCAGGATGGCGTCGTTCAGGGTATGAATCTCCTTGGGGATGTTCATGATGCCGCTGAAGCTGCCGGCCGATTTTCCGGGCTGGATGTTGGGATCGACGCAGTTGCCGTTTTGACGAATGTTGCAGCCTGACAGCGGGCCGCTGGGGACTGGCGCCAGTATCTCCTCACCGGCTGTCTTGGTCATGGAGAGCACAAAGGGAACTCGCGCGCTCTGCGCTCCCGTGAAGCCCCCGGAGCGGTCCTGCGCACCATTGTTATAGGTAAAAATGGCTACTTCGTCATAGGGCGTGAGCGCCCCCTGGATTGCCCCCAGGGAGCTGTTGACCTTGGCCATCACGTCGGAGGTCAGGCTCTGATCAATGACGAATGCGATCGAAAGCGGGAAGGAATCCGTGGTGAAAAGGGCCAAGGGCTCACGGGTATCGTTCTCATAGATTTTGAAGTCGCGATAAGTGAGGCCGGCTACCAGCTTTCCCTTCGAGTCCTTCACGGTGACCGGGACCTCGACGAAGTTCACGGGAAGGTGAATGGTAAAGCCAGGACCTTCGCCGGCGGCGGGCATCTCGGGCGGCGTGGTCTGGACCTGGTCCTTGCCTTGACCAACTGGGGCCTGGCTGGACGGCGCAGGGCTGCTGGGCGCTGGCTGCTGCGGGGCCGGAGTGTTAGTAGAGGACGAAGTAGGCCCTGACGGGGTCTCCCCGGCGCCCTTGCCGGGGATAATCGGGCCGTTCACGTCCGACGCCAGTGGTTTAGGCGCCTGGGGCGTCGGGGCGTCGGGCACTGTGGGTTGCTGCTGTTGGGCCACAGCCAACTGGCTCAAACTAAAGCCCGAATGCGGGCTCAAACTCAGGAGCGCCGTCAGCGCAATTGCCGTTAAACCAATCTTCACAGATATTCTCCAGTGGTCAGTGAACAGTGAACAGCGGACAGTGGCCAGTTAACTCGATTCTAAACGCTTATGAATCTGGTGTTCCAGGGTAACCTGTGGTCAGCGCAAGCCGGCTACGGGGTTGCGGCAACTGTTCACTGATCACTGCCCAATGACACAAGGCCGCACTCGTCAGAGTATCAGACGCGCCAGAGCCGCGGAGGTTGCGACCGGGGTAAACTCTTCAGGTATGCTCTCTTGAGTGTTCCGATTTCGTCTAAAGGACCAGGATGCGATCTCGATGGGGAGTTGCCGCTTTGTTGCTTGGCCTGCCGGCCCTGATACCGGCCTGGGCCCAGCTTGCTCCCTCGCCGGACGCGCCTCCGGTCAGCAATGCCCCTGGCCCGGCGCCCGAGGACCAGCCGGTGGCCACGCTCAAGCTGAATGTCAACCTGGTGGATGTGATTTTCACCGTCAAGGACAAGGCCGGAAGCCTGGTTCCTCACCTTACCAAGAGCGACTGTACGGTCTCCGAAGACAAGGTTCCGCAGACGCTCAAGAGCTTTGTAGCTGAAACCCACCAGCCGCTGACCCTGGGGATTCTGCTGGACACCTCAGGCAGCCAGCAGCGTGTGCTCCCCCTGGAGCAGGATGTAGGCAGCCAGTTTCTGGCGCGTGTGCTCAAGCAGAAAGACGAGGCTTTTTTACTCTCCTTCGACGTAGATGTGGACTTGCTGCAGGATTACACCAACAGCCCACGCCTGCTGGAGCGGGCCATGCGCAAGGCCGAGATCAACACTGCCGGAGGCAATGGCTCGGCGGGCATTCCCGGCGCCGGCGGCGGAACCGTTCCCACCATTGGAAGGCCGAAGGGAACCCTGCTCTACGACGCGGTCTACCTGGCCGCTACACAGAAGATGAACCAGGAGACGGGCCGCAAGGCAATGATATTGCTGACTGATGGCGAGGACGAGGGCAGCCGCACCAAGATCAACGAGTCGATTGCCGCGGCCAACCGCTCCAACGTTATCGTTTACACGATTCTGATCGCCGACCGGGGCTTTTATGGGGGATTCGGCTATAGCGGCTACTCCGCCATGAAGAAGATGACCGAGGAGACCGGCGGCCGCCTGATCGACGTGGGCAATAACGGCAAGAAACTGGAAGCCGCCTTCCAGCAGATCGAAGACGAACTGCGCACCCAGTACGTGGCCTCCTACACGCCCAGCAACACTAAAATGGACGGCAGCTTCCGCAAGCTCTCCGTAGAGTGTCGCGGCGACGGCTTGAAGGTGCAGGTTCGCAAAGGCTACTTCGCCGCCGCGCCGCAAAATTAGTGAAGCTTCGGTATCGTGATCAAGTTGTGCAAAAGTGGCTTGAGAATATCTAAAACTGCCCCATTTTAGGGCAGTTAATTACCTTCGTATTGCCCCACCGTAATCTGGCGCGGCACATTGTTCCTCATTAATATCGGCAAAGGTTGATGAAACTTTAACCTTCTTGAGAAATAATTTTCAAGGATGCGAGAGTCTTCTTCCCAGGAGCCAGCCATGATGACCAACTGTGTAGCCAGCGAGAGTTTTGAGATCAGTCCCCGGTTTCGCCGCACCGTAGAAGAGCGGATTGCCCGGCTGGAGAAGGATGCTGCCTTCGACGAGGCACAAGTGCCCCTGTTGGAGGACGGCGACCATATCCTCAGGCATATGCGACTGGTGGCCATGCAGCGGGGTGAGGCTCTGCGCATGAGGCTGTTCCTGGATCGCGCCAAGACCCGCTTGCCTCGGCCACTGATTCCACTGTAAAAATCGGGAACAGGGAATCGGGAATAGGGAAAGAGAATCCGCGACGGTCATTGATATAAGCGTCGAGTTCAGCACTGTTCCTGGGGCAAGTAGACGGCTTTTCCTGTAGGTATGCACACGCTTTCAACAAGTGTAAGTTGTTGCAAGTGACGGCGTGTCTTAAATCTAGCTTATTTCCACCGAATGCTTTCGGATTTCACCTTAGAGTTTCGCTGAGTTTTCCCTACTTTACAGCGATAACTTTCCCTCGTATTCTTGGCCTTCATTGAAGGAATTTAACCGGCGTTGTCGCCGGTTTTGCCCCATGGCTTCATTTACAACATTGATCGTGAGCAAAGACAACCGCCTGTGCATCGAATGGCAGGATGTCGCATTGCAGGCTCGCCGTGCCCGCCAGGGCTGAACGCGCAGCAGGCAAAGCAATCCAAGCCGAAAGATCTACCAGGATAAGGCCGTCTTGCTTCCGGTTTCCGGGCCCTAAGCGCATTGCGCCAACCTGCCGTGAGAGCGGGTAAAGGTGGAGTGTTGCCGATGGAACCAAGAAGAATTGCACCAGAATTGCACCAAGGAGGTCATCCCCATACCATGCGCCCGAAAAAAGTGATTCTCTGCGTAGACGACAACGAACAGGAGCTTTCCGTGCTTAAGTTCATGCTGGCAACCAACGGATACCGGGTGGTTTCAGCGACCAACGGCCGGGAAGCCATTGGCATCTTTGCCGAAACGGCGGTGGACCTGGTGCTGGCCGATTACTCCATGCCGCAGATGAACGGCTGCCAGTTGGTGGAGCGGCTGAAGCAGATCGCGGCCCATGTGCCCATGATTCTGCTGGGCGATCCACAGAAGATGGCGGGCGAGATGCATGTCGCTGATGCCCATCTAGCCAAGAAGAACTGCTCATCCCAGGAGCTGCTGGAGCGCATTAAGGTGATGAGCGCCCGCAAGCGAGGCCCGCGCAAAGGCTCGCAACGAATGGTGCCTGTGGAGGAGCTGGCGGTAGCGTCGTAACAGTGGATAGTGGACAGTGAACAGTGTCCAGTGGTGTAGTCCATACTTGGGTGAGTTGACTAGGCCCGCATGATCCGTATGCCTTTTACTGATCACTAACCACTGATCACTGACCACTGATCACTGACCACTGACCACTGTTCACTGTCTTGCCCCCTTGACGATTGCGTGGTCAGGTGGAATACTCCCCATCGGTACTCAGTCTGGCGATTTTTATTTCCCTGCCAGCGGGGGTTGGCTTTTTTATGGACTTGATCGTGATTCGTCTTCTTTTTGTGGCCCTTCTTGCCGGGGTCTGTTATTTCCTTCATCCATTCGGCATGACAGGATGGGTGAGTGCGGCAATGGGTGCCGGGGCGGCCGGCGCGTTCATTGTCTTCGAGATACGAGTGCGGGCGCTGAGCCTGAAACGGCTGATCGGCGCCGTGGTTGGAAGCATATTGGGCATCCTGGGCGCGGCGCTGTTTTGCCTGGTGCTGCGCGGCGCTCTTACGCCCGGGCCTACATCATCGATAATCCAGATCTTCGACCTGCTGCTGATGACCTATGTGGGTCTGCTGGTGGGCGCCAGCAAGGGCGATCTATTGAACCCAGCGGCGCTGGGCACTGTCTTTATGGGCGACCGGCCCACGAGGCGCAGCGCCAAGGTGCTGGACACCAGCGTAATCATCGACGGCCGCATTGCAGATATTGCCGAGGCAGGCTTCATCGACGGCATGATGGTGGTGCCGGAGTTTGTGTTGCGCGAACTGCAGACCGTGGCCGACTCCACCGACGGGTCAAAGAGACAAAGAGGCCGCCGCGGCCTGGATATGCTGCAGCGCATGCAGTCCAACTCCGCCATCCAGGTGCAGATAGTCTCCGACGATTTTCCCTCCATCCGCGAGGTTGACCTCAAACTTTTAGAGCTGGCCAAGAAATGGCAGGCCAAGGTAGTCACCAACGACTTCAACCTGAACAAGGTGGCGCATCTGCACCACGTTGAGGTGCTGAACATCAACGACCTGGCCAACGCGCTCAGGCCAGTGGTGCTGCCCGGCGAGAAGATGACCGTGCTTATCCTCAAGGAAGGCAAGGAGTTCAACCAGGGAGTGGGCTACCTGGACGACGGCACCATGGTGGTGGTGGATCACGCCCGCAAGCTGATCGGCAAAACGGTGGAGATTACCGTGACCAGCGTGCTGCAAACCGCCAGCGGCAAGATGATCTTCGGCAAGATGGACGAGAACGGCAAAAGCTCCGCAGCGGGGCCAGCGGCTGAGGGGTAGGAAAACCGGCGCGCCTGACACGAAGATGGATGGCTGATAACGCGCCGATGTTATGCCATTTCCGCGCCAGAAAAGCGGTGCATAGATGCGTACGAAAATTGTCGCAAAATTGGGCTAAAACGGCCGGGGATGACGCGCCCAGGGTTTTGGCGCAGGGACGCCCCATTTAGCGAATTGATCTGCAATGTCGGAATGTAGCAGGACGGCGCGCCTGATTTTTCTTCAGGATTTTCCTTGCGGACGCGGTGGAAAGGGGAATAAACTACATGCGTAATTTGTTTAAGGAGATTTTATGATCCTGATGAAAGCGGCACATTTGCGGACCTGTTCGTTTGTTCTATGCGTTATGGCGGTGTTGGTCTGCCTCATGACAGGCGCACTGGCCAATGCAAAAGGGGACGATCTCTTCACTGCGGCCGAAAAGGGTGATTTGCACCGTGTCAACTCGCTGCTCGCCAAGGGCGCCGACGTCAATGCCAAGGCGAGCGACGGTGGGACCGCGCTGATACTTGCATCCAATAATGGCCACCTTGAGGTAATGCAGGCGCTGCTTGCCAAAGGGGCCGAGGTCAATGCCAAAGCGAACAATGGTTCGACTGCGCTGATGGCAGCCTCTCTATATGGCCACCTTGAGGTGGTGCAGGCATTGCTCGCGAAGGGTGCCGAGGTCAATGCCAGTGCAGACAAAGGATGGACAGCGCTGATGTTGGCTTCCCAGCATGGCCACCTTGAGGTGATGCAGGCGTTGCTCGCCAAGGGGGCTGATGTCAACGCCAAGACAGCCGATGGCTGGACCGCGCTGTCGGTGGCGTCAGCCACTGGCCACCAGGGTGTGGTGACGCTCCTCAAGGCTGGTTTCGCCCCGGTCGAGATTGTAATTACTAAAGAGATAAATAGCTGGAAAAGGAAATATGATGATAGCAATTACGCGCCTATGGGTGTTCCGCCACAACCTGGAGTAACTATCTTTGGTCAGGGTATGGGACTTTATTGCATCAGGCGCACCGACAGTGACTACATTGCTTCGACGAGTATACCGAGTCCGGATGATAAAACCTTTACGAAAGGGAATTTGGTGATAATCCGCACAATGAGAGTGGGGGGCAATGGTTATGTTTCAGGCCCTTTGTTATCCGGTTATGTATGCACGCCAAGAGTTAGCTCAATTGGCAAACTTGATCTTTCAGGAACGGCGAAGATCACAGATAACCCTGAGTTTAATTTTGAGTCTTTCAAAAATTCTCCGTTCGTTATTCCATTTAGCAACGGCTATGGGGTCAACATATATATGCAAGAGGTCAATGACGATGGAGTTTTGACAACTGCAAAACGCCATTATGTTTCAGATGATGGAAAGCCATTGTATGGCCGTCTGATCAGAAGTCATTTCGGTAAGTTGGAGGAAATAATCATTGCACAGTAATTGAGGCGGGTATCGCAGGTCCATTGGAAAAGAATTGGTGGGTGACGCAGGCCCCCATGAGTAATAAATGTGGGTGCCCCGTGTCCCTCGCATTTGCGGACCCGGGATACCACGAACCACATGGCGCAAGCGCCGTCAGCCCGGACGGCCAGTCCTTTTTGAAAGCAACTCGATGTTAGCTTTAAGCTGAAAGCTAAGTGCTAAAAGCTAAAAACCGCGCACGATTTGTCGGCGATCCTTAATCTGCGGCCAACAGAAAACTCAAAAGCCTTCAGTACTTCTGCATCTTCGGGTCGATCTCGTCGGCCCAGGCTAAAATGCCGCCGGCCAGGTTGACGACGCGGGGATAGCCTTGTTGCTTGAGATATTCCGCGATGCGCTGCGAGCGGACGCCCGAGCGGCACTGCACAATGACCTCGCGGTTGCGGTCGATCTCGGCGAGGCGATTGGGGACATCGTTTTGCGGGATGAGCTTGCCGCCAATCTGCGCGATCTTGTACTCGTAGGGCTCGCGCACGTCGAGGATGTAAACGTCTTCTCCGGCGTCGATGCGGCGCTTGAGTTCCTTGACGGCGAGCTGGGGGATTCCGTTCTTCACTGCTTTCTCCTTCGGGGTTTCTGGCACAATGCCGCAGAAATGCTGGTAGTCGATGAGCTGGGTCACGGTGGGGTTGGAGCCGCAGACCGGGCACTCGGAGTTCTTGTGCAGCTTGAGCTCGCGAAATCGCATGGTAAAGGCGTCGACCAGCAGCAGCCTCCCGATGAGCGATTCGCCTTTGCCGAGTATGAGCTTGATGACCTCGGTGGCCTGGATGACACCGATGAGTCCGGGCATGATGCCCAGCACTCCGCCCTCGGCGCAACTGGGAACCAGGCCGGGCGGCGGCGGCTCGGGGTAGAGGCAGCGGTAGCAGGGGCCTTGCTCGGTGGCGAAGACGCTGGCCTGGCCCTCAAAACGAAAAATGGAGCCGTAGACGTTGGGCTTGCCTGAAAGCACGCAGGCGTCGTTGACCAGGTAGCGCGTGGGGAAGTTGTCCGTGCCGTCGGCCACGATGTCGTAGTCCTTGAAGATTTCCATGGCGTTGGCGCTGGTGAGCATGGTCTCGTGCTTGACAATCTTGATGGTTGGATTGAGGGCGGTGAGCTTTTCCGCGGCGGAATCGAGCTTCTTGCGCCCAATATCTTTAGTCGAGTGGATGATCTGGCGCTGTAAGTTGCTGGCGTCCACGACATCGAAGTCCACCAGGCCCAGCGTGCCGATGCCGGCCGCGGTGAGATAAAAAGCAAGGGGCGAACCCAGTCCGCCGGTGCCCACGCAGAGCACGCGCGCGGCTTTGAGTTTTTGCTGGCCCTCCATGCCCACCTCGGGCAGGATCAGGTGGCGCGCATAGCGGGAGAGGTCATCGGTGGTCAGCTCGGGCAGTGCGGCCGGTTTGTTGGTGGTCGTCATGGTATTCCTGTCTCTGGTGGATATGCAGTTGTGGTTGCGGGAAATATGTGCGTATATACAGGGTAACAAACACGAACGGCTCCGCAAATGGCGGAGCCGTTCGTGGATTGCAGGGTGGAGTCAGTTACATCGTGGGCTTCTTGGGCTTCTTGGTCTCGGTGGCCGGGGCCTCGACAGCCTTCGGCTTCCAGAAGTCGGGATCGGCCTTGATGAATTCATCGGGGACATAGCTTTGTGCGGGGTTGACGGAATACAGCTCGAAGCGATCGGTGTCGATGGCGGCTTCGCGGAGTTCGCGCATCCGAATCTTGTCGCTCTCGCTCACGACCGCGTTGAACTTCGACTCCAGCGCGTTGCTCTGGTCGATATCGGCAAGCGAATTGTCGGAGGTGAGGAAGATATAGGAGCCGACCTGTTCGCCGTACTCCACGCGGTATGCGCCCCAATGGTCGTTGGATCCGACTTTATCTTCGGCAGCGATCCACGACTTCACCAGTTCGGTGAATTCCTTGCCGTGGCCGGGATGAACGTGGATGATGCGGGCTTCCAGGAAATGGCCATGCGAGACATCGGTTCTGGTGTGGTAGCTGAGTTCAGGCACGAAGCTGAAGATCAACGACTTGGTGTCTTCCAGCAGCTCTCCATCGGCTGCGTTGAGACGTTCGAACTCAGCCGCGGCGGGGCCTTCGAAGATCTTGTTGGCCTTTTGCAGGGCTTCAAAGGAGTCGAAATGCGACAAATAGATGGCCCGCGGCTTGCCGGAGAGGGCGTTGAAGGCGATGTAGTGGATGGGGAAGTTGGCCTTGGTCACGGCCTGGACGAAGGCGCTCTCCGTCTTGTCGTGAGCCATGCCGCCCTTGCCGGGCTTGGTGTATTCCACGATGATCTGCAAGTACTTGGGTGTCGAAACGGATGCGGTTGATTGATCCTGGGCGACGGCTACTGAGCTGCCAGCAACCGCAAGAGACAGTCCCAGCAAAAGGGGGCTGAATTTATTCATGGGTAAAACCTCCGTGGTTTTGCTTGGAGATCGGACGCGAAGGAGGGGAATCCAGGGAAGAGCGTACGTCCCAAGTCTTGTGATTAGAAAGGGTGGACCGCCTGCGTGTAAAGAAATTTTTCATGGATTGGCAGAAAATTGTTTGGCCTTGGCATGTGCTCCGTAAACGAGGAGCCGGGTTTCGCCGGTGAATTTTAGCTCTTAATGGAATTGCGGTGAGCGCTCCGGGTATGCGAGATTGGGAATGCGAGATTGCAGATTCGAGACGATTCTGCCGATAACAGTTTCAATAACCTCGCAGACTGGAAGGCTGCAGTGAGAAAAAAGGCCGGCAAACTTAATTTTGATCAGATTTTGGAGAAGCTGCGCGCACACGCTTTTGATGTGACGCCATCAACCAAAGCCGCAGGCGTGCTGGTGACGAAGCACGGCTCCGGCGCGGTTCTGGTGGCTTCCGCGGATAAAGCTGCGCCGGTTGCCTATGCCGTGCATCCTGGAGTGCTGGTTGAGGGCCGGGTGGCACGGCTGCTGGACCGCGGCCATCAGAAGTTCATTAAAACAAACCAATTAGAGATTCCTGCCACAGCCAGCCAGTTGCACGCGATTCACCGGTTTAGTGAAGAGTTGAAGCAGTTGACGGGCGACATTGATCTGTACAACACGTCACTGGGGACGACCAGCGACGTGTATCTGTATGACCGGTTGAAAGGCCGGGAAGCTGTGTAGCAACGTCTGCTGGATGCAAAAACCGTGTGGTTATACGCACACGTGTTTGGGGGATTTTGGGTACAAATTTTCCGGGATACAAGCGGTGGGTGCCATGGAATCGGCAGAAATGAAGGCAGAGCAGGCGAGCGGGGAACAGAACCGCCGAGCCGATCCCCGCTTTAGCGTGGACGGAGAGGCCCTTCTACTGCTGGTGGATCACGGTTCCACTTTCCCTTGCCGTATTGTCGATATCAGCCGGAGCGGTTGCCGCATCCGCACAAAGGAGCAGTTCCCCGCCGTATCCGTTGTGCATGTCGAGGTTAGTTTCAAGGTCCGCGGACTTGTCTTCCGCTTAAGCGGCCTGACCCAATGGACCGACGGCCGGCATTTGGTCGGCGTCCGCTTTGTGGGTGTATCCACGCGGCGCAAGGAGGAGCTGATTGAGGCGCTCTTTGAGGTAGAAGCAGAGAATGCCGCCAAAGCCGCGCAGAAGGCCGCCGAGCAACGGGCCGCGGAGGAACATGCTGTCGCGCTCAAGGCTGCTCTGAATCTGACAGCGCAGCCGGCGGAACGAACAGAGCAGGAGCAGACTCCGGATCAGATTCCGGCTCCGGCAAGCGCGGTTCAAGCCTCTCTCCTGGCGGAGGCTTTGCCGGTTTTGCCTGGAGCCGCTGAACCGCAACCGGCTGACTCGAACGAGGCAGAAGCGCAGGCCGCCAGCTCGCTTCATGCAAAGCCCAACAAGCGGGACCGGCGCAAGGCGTTGCGGGAAGAGGTTGATACCTCGGCGGTGATTGATCTCATCAAGATTGTCTCGAAACTGCGAGGACGCATTCTAGACCTGAGCCTGACCGGTTGCCGCATCCGCACCGACGAGCGTTTTCCGGTGGGCATCTACACGCGGGTGGAGACCGAGTTTCACCTTGAGGGGCTGCCCTTCCGGCTGGGCGGCGTGATCCAGGCCGTACACGACCGGCACACGGTGGGCATCCGTTTCCTGGACGTCAGCCGCCGCAAACGGGAGCAGGTGGAGGAGTTGATGGAAGATATCCGGGAGATGAAAAACAGGGAGCAGGGAGTAGGGAATAGGGGTTAAAACGCGCGAAAATGGTGCGCATATAGGCACACGAAAATCTGCTTTTAAAACAGTTTTTCGTCATAAATTCGCCTAAACGGACTATCCTGTTTTTTATGTAGAGGTTAAGCGGATTATTTGCAAATAATTTTAGGAACTTGACCTAGTCTTGGTCTAGTCTAGTTGGACGAGGCAGGGGACAGGGACTAGGGACTAGGGACTAGGGACTAGAAAAAAACTTATCTTCGGCGCGCCCGCTCGCGTTGCAGTTCGCGATACACCTCGCTCTTGGATTGGCCCAGCTCGCGGGCAACGCGCTTGAGGGCTTCCTTTTCGTCGATGCCGGCTTCGGGGCCAGCTTCGGCCTGAATCCGGGCGATGCGGACGGTAATGGATTCCCTGGTCCCCGAATGCGAGGGACCAGGGGCACCCGCCGCGCCGGGCTGCGCCGGTTGCGCGTGGACCAGCAGAGTGATTTCGCCGCGCATGCGATCACGGCCGGCAAGCTCGCGGCGCACCTCGGCTACTGTTCCGCGCAGAAACTCTTCGTGGATCTTGGTCAATTCACGAGCCAGTACTACGCGCAGGGCGGGTCCAAATACGGCTTCCAGATCGGCAAGAGTCTCCAGAATGCGGTGGGGAGCTTCATAAAAGACCAAAACGCGCGCGGCCTGGTTGCGCTGAATTTCGGCGGCCAAAGCTTCAAGCGTGGTTCGCCGCGCACCGGCTTTTTCGGGCAGGAAGCCGATGAAGTGGAACTCGTCGGAGGGCAATCCGGAGGCCACCAGCGCACTGAGCGCCGCATTGGCCCCTGGGATGGGGATGACCGCAACACCGGCGGCAATGGCCGCTGCGGCGAGCTGGCCTCCGGGGTCGCTGATGCCCGGCATTCCAGCGTCGGAGACCACGGCGATGGCCTTACCGGCCTTTATGTTTTGGATCAGTTCGGTGGCACGGGTGTGCTCGTTGTGCTGGTGGCAGCTTACGGTGGGGGTGATGATCTCGAAGTGGTTGAGCAGCTTCTGCGTCTGGCGTGTGTCTTCGCAGGCGATGCGATCCACGCGGCGGAGGACGTCAAGGGCACGCAGGGTGATGTCGCCCAGGTTGCCGATGGGGGTGGCTACGAGGTAGAGGCCGGGGGCGAGGGGTAACTCATTCAAATTCATGGGATTGACTTGGCTCATAATTGGGCAACTTTGTACGTGATGCATAAAAAAATAATTGCAGGGAATTGGCAGATTAGTTCGCGGAAAGGATTAGTGTTGAATCCAAATCAATCATTCGGGTCCGATACAAAGCCAGACCTCATTTTCCTTCGGGCCATTTGGATCAGCAGCTGGATGGGGCATTATTCCGACTGCGCGAATCACATTGATGAGCACATCAGCCAAAGCAGGATGTGGCCCTGGCGTTGCGTTACGGACAATAACCATCACTCCATGGTAGTCGGGACCGAAAAATGTTCCAGATCCGTTAACGGTAATTCCGGCTTTTTGAAAAGCCGCTCCAAATTGGTTTCCCAGTCTTGCGCTGCGTGGGTCAGACAAAACGTGGATTTGAATATTCTGACCGGAATAAATGCGCAGTTGATTGCCGATGAAATCAACTTGAGTATCATTCAAAGATGGCGTAACCTGCATTTGCTGAGCCATGCCCTGTTGCTGTTGAGCTACACCCTGCACGAACTGCGCGGTTTGTTGATTCTGCGCTGCAAGTTGGGCCTCTGTTTTCTTTTCTTTTTCTTCATGTTTGTCGAGTTCGATTTGTAGCTGGAGATTGGCTTTCTTAGCTTCTTCGGCTTTTTGATTCGCGTTGGCCGCATCCGTATCGGCTTGGGCAATTTTAAGATTAGCGGCATTTGTCGCAATCTTAATCTCGCGATCCTTCTCAGCATCTATTGATCGGGTTTTGTTGACGATAATAATGGTTGCAACAACTGCGAGCAATGAAGCAATCACGTATAGGTAGTTGCTCACTTTCAGAGCGAATTTGTGCTCCTGAATGTGGAAGGCGAAAATGACGATAGCGAAGGTGCTCAACAGGGCGACGACTATCGAAACGATGTAAACCGCTTGCCAATGGCCTAGCGATTGGCTTAATGTTTGGAGAGTTGAGTCCATGACGATTGAAACCCTCAGTATCGTTTGCTGTTTGGCCCTAATTATAGGGGCCATATTTGCCCTTTCGACAATGGCCGTAGCTGACTATAGGCGGAGAGTCAAGAGAGAACGATGAAACATGAATACCACGAATGACCTGACGCGCAAAAGAGATTTGATGAAGGAAGGATAAAACTCTTACGTGCGCCTAAGATAACTGCACAAACCCCGAAGACTTAATCGGAGTGCAAAAAGTCTGAATTCCAAGTAAATATCATAAAGGTATACCTCCGGGGCTAAAGCCCGCAATGATTCTATTGGCTTTATGCGGGGGTTGAAACCCCCGCCTGCCTCCGGAAAAACCATCCCTCAGGGGAAAAAGCCTGCATCCATTTTGCTGCCTTTGCGACACGACTAAAGTCGTGCTCTTTCAAAACACCGACTCAAACAGAGACTTTCTAGAGGGCATTCTCGCTAGCTTCGTCTCGTTCCAGGCGGCGCTGTTCGGCCAGGAGAGACATGACGCTCATCAGGTTCTAGACGCTGACGATGCCGATGATGGCCTGAAAAGAAAGTACATTATTATTGTACTTTTGTCAAATAGTATTTGACTTTCATTTGGCGTTCGTCTACTCTATTTTCATGCTATTCAAAGCTGCGACAATCGGTCCCCTGGAAGCGGAAGTAATTAAACGAGTTGAAGAGGCCAGGCAGAGACTCCGCCATAATCTGGCAAGGCCTCGCAGATGGACAGGCCTGCTTCGCCGCAATACCTTTGCTCGTGGAATTCAAGGATCGAACAGTATTGAGGGGTATAACGTTACCGCAGAGGACGCGATTGCAGCTGCAGAAGGAGAGGAGCCACTCGACGCAGACCGAGAAGCGTGGCTCGCCGTTACCGGATATCGCACTGCGATGACCTTTGTGCTGGAGTTAGCTAAAGACAAGAATTTTGTCTACAGTGAGGGATTTTTAAGAAGCCTGCATTTCATGATGCTTCAGCATGACCTCTCGAAGCATCCCGGAAACTGGCGGCCAGGGACTATTTATGTGCGCCAGGAACCGAGCGGGGAAGTTGTGTATGAAGGGCCTGAAGTTGAAATGGTTCCCGGCCTCATCGAAGAACTGATTGAATTTCTAAATTGTCACGACGATGATTGTCCTCATGCTCTTATTAAAGGAGCCATGGCGCATCTCAACCTTGTACTCATTCACCCATTCTCCGACGGCAATGGGCGCATGGCTCGCTGTCTGCAAACCCTGGTTCTTGCGAGAGAAGGCATTCTGGAATCAGAATTCTCTTCGATTGAGGAATATCTCGGACGGAACACGCAGGCATATTACGAAGTTCTATCCAAGACCGCCGAGGGTCTTTGGCATCCTGGGAACAGCACAAAAGCCTGGATTCAGTTCAATCTCACGGCGCATTTTCGCCAAGCCTATACATTGATAAGCCGGACGAAGGTCATGGATCTTCTTTGGTCAGAAATGGAAGGAATGGTCAAACAACATGGTCTGCCTGAACGAACGCTGTACGCTATTTGCGATGCGGCTACGGGCCTTCGCGTGCGGAATTCAACCTATCGCAATCTTGCGGAATTGAACGACATACTCGCCAGCCGTGACTTAAAGAACGCTGTAGATGCTGGTTTATTGATTCCAACTGGTGAACGACGCGGAAGACTTTATGTTGGAGCACCCCACATCAGAGCGGTCTTTGACCGCCTGAAACATGAACATATTCGACCCATTCCCGACCCGTTTACCACTAGTCCTAAACAAATGGATTTGCCTAATCTACAGTAGCCTCTGAAGCCTATAAAGTACGTATCCTTCAAAATTTAGACAGATTCCGGTTTTTTAGAGGGCTTTCTCGCGGGCTTCTTCGCGTTCCAGGCGGCGCTGCTCGGCGAGGAGCGACATGGCGCCCATCAGGTTCTGTACGCTGACAATGCCGACGATTCGCCCGGCATCGGTGATGGGAATCAGGGAGAGCCCGCGCCCGGTTTGGATGCGGCGGATGGTGGTGCCCAGGGTGTCGTCGGGGCGGGCCACTTGGAAGGCTTTGGACATGGCCGCCTGCACGTAGCCGTTGCCGTCGGTGCGCAGGGCGTCCACGATGCGATTGCGGCTGATGATGCCCACCAGTTGCGAGCCGCGCACGACGGGAAAATCCTCTTGCAGCGAGTGAACGCAGCGCGTCAGCGCGCCGGCCAGGGTGTCGGAGGCGGAGATGGTGGCGAAGTCGGTGAGCATGACCTCGCGCATGTGCACGGTGTCCACCACCGACTGGAAGAAGACGCCCTGGTCCTCAATCTGCGCGCCGATCATAATGAAGAAGCCGGCGATGATCAGCCAGGGACTGTGCAGCAACATGCCGGCTACCATGGCGATCAACGCCAGAATCTGGCCCAGTCCGGCAGCCATGCGGCCGGCGGGAGTGAAACCGTGCTTGCGTGCAAAGCTGCCGCGCAGGAGCCTTCCACCATCCAGGGGATAGGCGGGCATCAGGTGCAGGAGGCCGAGGCCGGCCTGCATCCACACCGTGCTGCGAACCAGCGCGCCGGCCGAAATCCACGGCTGGGAAAAAAGTTTTACATCGCCGCCAGCACCCAGAAACGTCACAGCCAGCAAAAGCGCCGTGGCCAGATTCGCCACGGGACCGGCCAGAGCCAAGCTGAACTGGCCGCCGCCGTGGCTGGAGCCTTCCTGGCTTTCCGGGTCGGCGTAGGCATACATTCCGCCAATGGGCAGCAGCAGAATGGCGCGCAGGCGCAAACCCAGCCATGCAACCACCAGCAACCGCGCCGTCTCCCGCACTGCCACGGCAGCCACCAGCACCATGAACAACGCCAGGCCGCGCCCGATGCCGTCGGAGCCGCTCAGCGCCATGCACACGGCCGCCAGAAGCGGGAAAAAGACATGGACGCGGATCTCGACGCCCACCCAACGGCCCAGCGGAATTGACCAGCCACGCATACAGAATGATTGTAGTGGGTCAGGCCCCAATTCCCGTATGCTGGTTGGCGTGCGCATCATTGCAGGATCGCTGGGTTCCCGCAGGCTGGAGGCTCCGCCGGGGCTTGCCACGCGGCCCTCGAGCGACCGTCTGCGCGAAACTCTCTTCAATGTGCTGGCGACCCGGATTGAGGGAGCGGCCTTTTTGGATTTGTATGCCGGCTCGGGCGCGGTGGGTTTGGAGGCGCTCAGCCGCGGGGCGGCGCAGGTGGAGTTCGTGGAGCGGGCGCCGGCGGCGCTCAAGATTTTGCGCGGCAATTTG
>Ga0326727_10008544_pt1 | contig 25891 bp, 21 predicted proteins | sample MB2enrmetagenome_FD_207643 | JGI IMG/M metagenome (GOLD analysis project Ga0326727, IMG submission 207643) | Lab enriched peat soil microbial communities from McLean, Ithaca, NY, United States - MB29MY | ecosystem: Environmental > Terrestrial > Soil > Wetlands > Peat | place: USA: New York...
GCGCGGCTTTTGAAGCTGCTCCGCCAGTCGAGTGAGTCCGAGCCCACGCCGCCGGCGGGTGAGCCGCAGTACCAGGAGCTTCTGGGTCTGCTGGATGAGGAAATCGCCCGCGTCCAGGAAGAGTTCGCGTACGCGGAAAAGGTGAACGAAGAGAAGGCAGCGGTCGAGCAGGATGCCTGCCTGGCCCCGGTGGGGGAAGACTGGCGCACCCTGGTACGCCTCGAGGGTACCCTGGACCGCTCGATCGATCGCAACGTGAAAATACTGCTGGCCCTGCGCAAACAGTACCGAGATGATCCTGACTCATCGGCCGCTTGCGAAGATCAGACAGACGAGGCGTTCAATCAAAAAGAGGAGGCGCTCACGGAGAGCATCAACAAGATGCTGGGAATCCACCTTCCCTCGCCGAGCGCAGCGGTTGGGTCCGGTAGCGGCGAATTCAGTTCGCCCTCAGCATGATCAGGCAACACAAAAAAAGCGAAGGAACGAAGCTGGAATGTCACTGAAAACAAAGCACGGCTCAAAGGGAAGCGGACAACAGCCTTCTCCCTTGGGGAGGGGAGGGAAAAGGACGACAGCCCTCTCCCTTGGGGAGAGGGTGTCGTGCTCCGGCGCTTTCATCAGCCGGAGCGTGACGGGTGAGGGGTGCCTTGCTCAGTTTCGCCAATCAACCTCTTCCAGAGCGCCTCGCTCCTCCATCTCGGTGCGAAGGAAAAGGGCAATACTTCCCACTTGGGCGCCCGGCGTCCAGCTAGAGATATGAGTCGTTCTCAGCCCGGGGTGGACAGACCAGGGGGTCACGATCCTACGCTCTTTCCGATATCAGCACCTCTATCAGGAGACAAAAAAAGGAAGGAACGAAGCTAGAATGTCATTGAAAAAAAAGGCGGGCTCGTCAATCGAGAATCGACAATGGCGTAAGCGAAGTGACCCCTCACCCGGCCCGCGACGGTTGGCGAATGCGCCGTCAAGGGCCACCCTCTCCCCAAGGGAGAGGGCGGTGGTTTCCTTCGCTCTCCCCAAGCTCGAGGGCTGTCGGATCTCTCCCCAAGGGGTGATCGCACCTATCGCCGGGACGGCGCGTCTTGCATTTTGTCGCTTGTACGGTCTATACTAATCGTGGCGAACGCACTCAGTGGGCGAAAGCCCACTTTTTTATTAGGTCGCGAGTCTTGTCGGGGTAACCCCGCGTTAGATTCGCAAGAGGAGAGGACTGCAAGGTTAACCGCGATGCGGGAGGTTGATTTGGAGAAGATCACGGAGATGGCCCAGCGAGTCGCGGTCTCTGAAGGGTTGACACTGATCGATGTCGAGCTCAAAGGCGGGGGCGGTACCAGGCTTCTGCGAGTATACATCGACAAGCCGGAAGGAGTTTCCCACGCCGATTGCGAGTTGGTGAGCGAACAGTTAAGCGCCATGTTGGACGTGGAGGATCCGTTTCCGGGAAGCTACACGTTGGAGGTGTCATCCCCTGGTCTGGACCGGTTATTGGTCAAGGCCAGCGACTTTGCGCATTTTGCGGGACGTAAGGCGCGGGTGGTAATGCGCGAGCCAGTGGACGATCAGAAGGTTCTGGAAGGACGCTTGGCGGGCTTTGAAGCGGGTCGCGTTCGGCTGGACTTGGGAAAAGCTGGCCTCAAAGAACTCGAACTCTCCAACATTCAAAAAGCTCGGCTCGTGGTAGAAATCTGACTCCAGCTCCAAGTTCGAAGCAGGTGGGAGGACACCGGTGGCGACAAGTCTTTTGTTCCAAACCATTGACCAGTTGAGCCGCGAGAAAGGGATAGACTCGCAGATTATCGTGGCGGCTGTCGAGGATGCCGTCCTGGTGGCAACGCGAAAGTACTACAAGTCGGCGGAGGAACTGCAGTCTCATTTCAACAAAGTAACCGGGCAGGTGGAGGTGTTCGCTGTCAAGAAGGTCGTCGCTGAGGTGCAGGATGCGGACCATGAGATCAGCCTGGAACAGGCGCAGAAAATAGATCCCCTGGCGGTCGTGGATGGCGAGGTGAAAGTTCCCAAGGCCACAGATGTGCTGGGAAGAATTGCGGCGCAGGCTGCGAAGCAGGTGATCTTTCAGAAGGTACGGGAAGCGGAGCGCGACACGGTCTACGCAGAATACAACCAGCGCGTGGGCGAATTAGTGAATTGCACGGTCAAGCGGGTGGAGGGCCCGGACGTCATTGTTGATCTGGGCCGGACGGAGGCCCGCATGCCGCGCAAAGAGCAATCGCGCCTGGAAACTTACCAGATTGGTGATCGCATTCGAGCGGTGATCACGCAAGTGGACCGCGCCGCGCGGGGTCCGCAGGTGGTAGTCTCGCGCGCCGACTCGATGCTGGTGCAGAAGCTATTCGAGATGGAAGTCCCCGAAATCTACGACGGTACGGTGGTGATCAAGGCCATTGCGCGGGAGGCGGGTGACAGGACCAAAGTCGCCGTCTATTCTAAGGACCCGGACGTGGATTGCGTGGGCGCGTGTGTGGGCATGAAGGGGATGCGCGTTCAGTCCATCATCCGGGAGCTGCGCGGGGAGAAGATCGACATCATCGAATACAACGATGACCCGCTGGTTTTTGCGGCAAATGCACTCAGCCCCGCCAAGATCAACCATGTCTCCATTTTGGAATTGGAGCAGAAGCATTTGGAAGTGATTGTGGATGACACGCAGTTGTCTCTCGCCATCGGGAAAAAAGGGCAGAACGTGCGGCTGGCGGCAAAGCTCCTTGACTGGCACATTGATATCAAGAGCGAAGAGGAGAAACGACAGGAAATCGAATCTCAGATGGCGGCTATGGCCTTGCGCGGCGCCTCTATTTCAGAGCTTCATGGTTTGGGCGAGAAGACTTTGGAGAGATTGCGCGAAAAAGGCATTGAGACTGTCGAGCAACTGGCACAGATGACGCCCGATGATCTCACGCAAATCCCCGGCATCGGCGAAAAGACGGTGGAAAAGATCCGGCGGGTGGTCACCGATTACTTCGAACTAGACCGCAGTCCCGCGTCCGCCGAGACCGCCGCCGAAGCGGAAAGCGTGAGGGTGGAAGAACCGCTTGGCGAGCATCCCGCTACCCTTGAGGATGCGGCGGAGGAAGATGTGAGCGCCGCCGTGGCCGAGGCTTCGGCGCAGCCCCAGGCTGCCGAACCAGCGGCGCAGGAAGCAGAATCCAGCGAAAATGAGACCGTCCCCGAAGAGGAAGGAGGAACGAAAGAATGAGATAAGACTGTCAGGGCGCTTACGCTCCTCGAGGCGGCAGCATTGAACGTTGATTGCAAATTCCGCTGCCGCGCTCAAAGTCGAGCGAGCCCGCAGATTTCAACCCGCCCATCAATCGAGGGGCGGGAAGCTAGGGAGAGTAATTAAGAAGACTGAATGGGTAACATACGAATTAACGTTTTGGCGCGTGAACTGGAGATCAAGAGTCATCTCATCCTGGAGTACCTTACCGTATTAGGGGTTGAGAAGAAGTCTCATTCCAGTGCGCTTGACGACGAAATTGCCGACAAGGTTCGGGAACATTTTCGCGCTCAGAGTGAAGGTGGAGAACCCGCAGAGCAAGTCCCTGCTCCGCCTACTCCGGTCCCTGTCGCGAGCAAAGAGCCTCATGCCGCCGTGGCAGAACCGAAGAAGCTTCCCGACATCATCAAGGCTGAGTTGCACAATCCTTTGACGCGCACTCTGGAAGAGATTAAGAGTGCGGCGCGCAGGGCGGTAGCGGTGCCGCCGCCTCCCAGAGTGGTTCACGTTCCCGAAACGGTGGGGCAACCGGCGACTTCGGTGCTTAAGCCGCCACCTCCGGCGGCGAAGCCGGCAATTCCTCCGGCGCCTCTCCGTCCCGCTGGGCCGCTCGCTCCTCCAACTGCAGCCATAGGGGGGCAGATTGCGCCCGCTCCGCCCCAAGAACCTGCTGCGCGGCCGCCGGTCACGCCGCCAGTTCCTCCGGCGGCTGGGCCAACGGTGACGGCTGGAGCGGAGATCCCTTCGGCGCCTGTCGCGCGCGCAGGTTCGGTGAGGGAAGCCCCGCCGGCGCCGCCCAAGGTTCCCGACGTGCCAACCCTGGTGGCCCGTGCCATTGCGGAGGGCAAGCCGGCGCGAGCCACGCGAGTGGTGCGCCGTGATCCTTCCTCCAGTCAACCGATTTACCCGCATGCGGTGAGACCCAAGGTTGCGCCAGTGCGCCCGGTGATTCCGCGCCGGCCTGGCGAGCCACGGCCCATGCATCCCACCTCAGCTCGGTCGATGCCCAGCGCGGCGGCCGGCGCGGTGGCGACAGGTGGCGTTCCAGCGACGCGTCCTCCGATGGGGCGTCCCGCAGTGCTCCCCCAGCGTTCTCTGAGCGCTCCACCACCGCTTCCGGTCAAGCCGGTGCCGCCGGAAGAAGTCCCCACCACGCGCAAGATCACGATTACCGAGGGCATCGCCATCAAAGAACTTTCCGAGAAGCTGCAAGTGCGCGCCAAGGACGTAATCAAGCGCCTCTTGGACAAAGGCATCTTCGCGACCATCAATCAAACCCTCGATGGCCAGACCGCCTCCGAGGTTGCGCGGGGATTTGGAGCGGAAGCGAATGTAGTGAGCTACGAAGAGGAAATCCTCCAGGAAGAGCAGGTGACGGATCGGCGGGAGGACCTGGAAGCACGCCCTCCTGTGGTCACCGTCATGGGGCATGTGGATCACGGCAAGACCTCTTTGCTCGATGCGATCCGGCAAACTAACGTCGCGGCTCACGAAGCTGGCGGCATCACTCAGAGCATCGGCGCCTACCAGGTGGAAGCGCAAGGACGCAAGTTGACTTTCATTGACACGCCCGGCCACGAGGCTTTCACGATGATGCGCGCGCGCGGAGCGCGAGTCACGGATGTGGTGGTGCTGGTGGTGGCGGCCGATGATGGCGTCATGCCGCAGACCCTTGAAGCCATTAACCACGCTCGCGCCGCCAATGTTCCCATCGTCGCGGCCATCAACAAGATCGATAAACCCGAGGCCCAGCCGGAGCGCGTCAAGCGGCAACTGACGGAGCATGGCTTGATGCCGGAAGAATGGGGTGGCCAAACCGTAACCGTGGAGGTCTCTGCCAAGCAACACAAGAATCTCGATTTACTTCTGGAGATGACTCTCCTGGTTTCGGATCTCCAGCAACTGAAAGCCAATCCGAAGCGCCTTGCCGCCGGAACGGTATTGGAAGCGAAACTGGACCGAGGCCGGGGGCCGGTGGCCACACTCCTGGTCCAGAACGGGACTTTGCAAGTCGGGGATTCCTTCATTGTTGGCCCCATCTACGGCAAGGTGCGCGCCATGTTCGACTACCGCGGACGGCCGGTGATTGAGGCTTCGCCTTCCACTCCGGTGGAGGTGCTGGGCCTGGAGGATGTGCCCCAGGCCGGCGATCGGTTGCAGGTGATCGACGACACTCTCAAGGCTCGGCAAATCGCCCTGCATCGCCAAGCCAAGCAGCGCGAAGCCGCTCTGGCCAAGAGCGCCCGCCTGACACTCGAGCAGTTGCACGAACAACTGGCCGCCGGCGACGTCAAGGAGTTGCCGCTGATCATCAAGGCGGATGTCCAAGGATCGGTCGAGGTGCTGGGAGATACGCTGAACAAGTTGAGCACGGACCGAGTGAAAGTAAAGGTCATCCATGCGGGCGTGGGCGCCATCACCGAGACCGACGTCTTGCTGGCTTCAGCCTCCAATGCGGTTGTGATTGGCTTCAATGTGCGGCCGGAGCGGAAGGCGACGGAACTCGCCCAGCTCGAACAGGTGGACATCCGTTTGCACACCATCATCTACAACGTCACCGACGAAATTAAGAAAGCAATGACGGGCCTGCTTGCGGTGGTTTTCAAGGAGACAACCTTGGGCCGCGCGGAGGTGCGAGAGACTTTCCGGATCTCAAACGTTGGGACGGTGGCGGGTTGTTACCTGCAAGACGGCAAGATTACTCGGGAAGCGCTCATCCGCCTTCTCCGCGATAGCGTGGTGGTCTACCAGGGCCGGATCAGGTCCCTGCGGCGGTTCAAGGAGGACGTAAGCGAGGTAAGGTCCGGGATGGAATGCGGGATCGCTCTGGAGAATTTTAACGACCTCAAGGTCGGCGACGTCATCGAGGCCTTCGTTAAGGAGAGGGTTCCCGAACCCGCCATGGCCTGAGAACCCCGGCATTGTCTTCCTGAGCCCGTTCAGGTCATCCCGATCGCAGCCCAATGCTCGGGGGTGAATGCGATGCCTATCGGTTTAATGACCCTGGAGATCCAACTCCCGTACGCCCACTCTCTCAAGGAAAAACGAGCTGTCCTGCGCAAGATGCGCGATAGGCTCCGGTCGCGTTTCAATGTGGCTGTTGCCGAGCTGAATCATGAGGACGTTTGGCAGCACGCCACGTTGGGAGTGGCATCGATCTCGGATAGCCAAATCCTGCTGGAATCCGTCTTCCGCCAGGCACTGGCCGAGGCGGAAAAAATCCTGGGCGAGGACGTGGCGAATCATTTCGTGGAATTTTTCTGAAGTCGAGAGTCCAGAGTTGAGAGGAAGAATACTCTCGACTGTCGACTGGTGGACCACCGACGACGGCCGTCCTGACCTATGACTGATCCCCGAGCTGATATTTCCGGAGTCCTCGTAATTGACAAGCCCGCCGGCCTCACCTCGCACGACGTCGTCGCGCGGGTGCGCAGAACTCTGGGCCTTCGCCAGGTTGGCCACTTCGGTACGCTGGATCCCTTCGCCACCGGAGTGCTGCCCGTGTCGGTGGGGAAGGCTACGCGCTTTGCACAATTCTATCTGAAGTCGCGTAAGTCGTATTCGGGGACGATCCGCTTCGGGTTCTCGACCGATACCTACGATTCCACCGGCCAACCCACGTCGGAACCCATTCCTGCGGCGCTCGAGGGACAAATACTGGAGAAGATTTTCCAGGAATTCACCGGCCGCTTAATGCAGACGCCGCCGCCTTTTTCTGCTAAACACGTGGCTGGAGTGCGCGCGTATAAATTGGCTCGGCAACACAAGCCCGTTTCGCTGGCCCCGGTTGAAGTGGAGATCTACGCGCTCGAACTGCTGGGCGTTGGTGGCCGGGACGTGAAGTTCGCGGTCGAGTGTTCCGGTGGAACGTATGTTCGTTCATTGGCGCATGATTTGGGTCAGAAGCTGCGCTGCGGAGCCTTCTTGGCTGACTTGCGGCGCACGGGCGTAGCGGAGTTCAAAGAGACCCAAGCCGTTACGCTGGAGCGGCTCGCTCAGGCGGTGGAGGAAAAAAGGCTAGACACCTGTCTGGTGCCGCTTGAGGGCCTGCTGCCGGAATTCCCTGAACTGGTGGTTCGCGGACGTCAGGAGGTGGGCGTACGGCACGGACACGCGTTTGAATTGGCGCAATCCACTAGTACCGGCCGAGGCGCCGGCCGTTCGCCGGTAGCTGCATTGTTGAAAATCCTTAATCCTGAGCGGCGTCTCATCGCCGTCGCCCGCCACGTCGAGGGCAGCGTCTACCACCCGCACTTGGTGTTGGTCTAACCACCTACTGTAGCTTAAGGATGGCTTCCGCCGCGTCATACGCCGCGCGAGGGCGTGCCAGCGAGCGTGCGCGCACGCGCAGGCTTTCGAGTTCTTCTCGCCGCTCGAGTAGTCGGTCAATAGTGGGTGCAAGTTCAGCGGGGCTCTTGATCCACAGCCCGCAACCCCATTTCTCAATCCATTGGCAGGTGCGTTGTTCATTCCCCGGCAAGGGATCGATGGCCAGCATGGGCAGGGCACAAGCAAATCCCTCGTTGAGAGTGGCGCCTCCCGGCTTGCTGACCAGGAGATCTGCGGCGAGCATCCACTCGTGCATGGTATCCACCCAACCCAGCACTTTCGAGTGGGGTATGTTACTACATAGGGCGTGCGCCTCTTTTTCCATGCGGGTGTTTCTGCCTGTAATTACCACTACCTGAAGGGTGTGTTGCAGCTTCCCAATTTCGCTCAGGATCAAACGAGGATTCCCGAAGCCCGCGCCACCGAAAAGGATCAAGAGCACTGGATTGTCATCCGCCAGGCCGAGGCGAGCACGCACGCCTTCGCGTTCGGGAAGCCGGGAGAAGATCGGGTCAATGGGCTGTCCCGGGGTAACGACCTTCAAGGGTGGGGCGCCGGCAGCGATGAGTTCGTCTGCGAGATCCTGGTGGGTGCAAAGGAAGAGATCGACCTCGGGCTGCACCCAAGCTTGGTTAAAATCCATCAGCTCCAAACCAGCAAGTCGATACGTTTCCCGGCTGATTCGCTTGTGCAGGCTGGCGAGTTCGCACATGCCCACTTCCGTGGCCACGACAACGTCAGGTTTGAAATTGCCGATGAAGCGGAACAGAGGCTTAGCCCCAAGGCGGTAAAGCCAGCGCGGACCCGTCGATTGAGATTGATGCTGGAGACTCTCGATCCTTCCCCAGAGGCCGGGCCAGTAGCGCAACGGGACTTGATAGGCATTGTAGTAGGCCCGGAACCAAGGCGTGCAGCGGCTCAAGGCGTCGACTACCTCGACGGAAATGCCGGGTTGAATCTCCTGCAGCGCCGCACGGAGCGCCTTCGATGCCCTTTGATGCGCGGCGCCATGGGGAAGTGTGAGGATGAGTATTCTCAGCGGTTCCTCCACGGTACGTGTCTGTCCGTTACCGGTATTGATGATACAATGTCTATAGGCAAGTGGCGAGGCCACGCGAATGTAACGTCGGCTTTACGCCGGCATGTGGCGAGATAAACTCGCCGCTGCACGCAGAATAGGGATAGGAATTGGACCATATCTGGATAATTTCAATCTGCGCAATATGCCTGGGCGGGCTGTTTGGCCTCTACGTTTACGCGTGGAGTATTCCGACCCTGCAATTGTTCGGACCGGCTGTTTTGCGTGGACCTTCCGACGGCAACCGAATCGCCCTGACTTTCGATGATGGACCGTGCTCAGGCTACACGCAGCAGATTCTCGACATCCTGCGACTCCACAAGGTGAAGGCCGCCTTCTTTGTTTGCGGCCAGAACGTCGAGCGCAGTCCGGACCTTCTGCGACGCGTCCAGACAGAGGGTCACACCATTGGGAATCATAGCTATTCCCACCCATTTCCGTTCTTCCGCAGCCGCGCTTTTCTTGCGCGTGAGATCGACCGCACTCAAGAGGCCATTGAAAAAGTAACCGGGAAACGGCCCAATTTTTTTCGGCCGCCTTTCGGCGCGCGGTGGCTGGGCATGGAGCCCGTGCTGAAGGTGCGCGGCTTGACGCTCGTGAACTGGTCGAACACCGGCTATGATTGGAAGCTCGGCACGGAAGAGATCGTTCGTGAAACACTCAAAGGGCTGGAACCGGGTTCCATCATTCTGCTCCACGACGGCCGCAGATCCTATCCCCCTGAAACAGTCGACCGGTCACCCACGGTAAAGGCGCTGCCCGCCATCCTCGAGGGGGCCGTCAAGGCCGGGTTCACTTTTGCGAGCCTTGATGAATTGTTGGCATAGTTCAGAGTCACTTGCGCTTTGCCTTGGCTTCAATGTAAGTGGAGAAAGCGTCTGGTTTGCCTGGAGGCGCACTCTCGAACTTGATGTTCAGAGTATTGCCGCCGGTCATGAGATAAGTTAAGCGATATGTCGGCGTGGAAGGCAACACATCGCTGATAAACTCAATGGTTTTCTGGTCGGCGGAGACTTTGACCGAATAGTGAATTACGTGCCCCTCGCTATCAAGGTAAAGGGCTTTGACTGCTGAATTCTCGGACTCTCGGTACATCACCATGAGATCGTCATGCCTGAAGGCAGGACGGCCGTTGGCGGCAGGATAATCCGCGTAGCTCTTTCGCACCAGGACGCGCTTCTGAAGATCAAGGTGAAATGAGAACTCGCCCCCGCCTTGGCCAGGCTGCCCACCGCCTTCGCCAACCCAGTCGCCTAGAAGCTGCTCGAACGGCTCCCAGCCACTCGCTGTTTCTTGAGCGCGGTTCGCAACGCCCAGAGGCAATATCCCGGCTATTGTTACAAGTAGAAAAATGCGCACGGTTCGATTCATTGTTGCCACTCCAGATAACTAGAGCTTATCATAAACTTCCGTTTGCTCATTTCGAAATTGCAGCGGGTGAGTCAGTCTCATAAAGGGGCGGCCTTACATCGCCAAGTGGTGAGCTAAACTCGCCGTTAACGCAGCGTCAATTGGCGAGGTGAACTCGCCGCTACAATGAACAGGCCTCCGAAGGAAAGGGGCGGGTGTTGACCATGAATGAAGACGTTTGGGTAGGAATAGACGTGGGTGGAACCAAGACAGCCATCGTTATATCTGCGAACCCGCCTGAAGTTTTGGGCCGAGCGGAATTTGCTACACTTCCGGCCAAGGGTCCAGATCGGGCTCTTGAGCTGGCGAAGGACGCGATTCGCGAACTACTTGCTGAGCATGGGCTGCAGAAATCGGCCATCAGGCGGATCGGCGTCAGTTGTGGCGGTCCACTGGATCGGATCCGGGGCATTATTCAGTCGCCCCCCAACCTTCCGACTTGGAAGGATGTTCCAATCAAGGCAATAATAGAAGAAGAATTAGGTGCGGAGTGCCAGGTTGAGAATGATGCCAACGCGGGAGCTGTGGCCGAGCACCGCTTCGGCGCCGGCCAAGGGACACGGAACATGGTTTTTCTGACCATGGGAACGGGCCTGGGCGCGGGCATCATCACTGACGGCCACCTCTACCACGGCGCGAACGATCTGGCGGGGGAAGTCGGACACATTCGCCTGACGCGCACTGGCCCGGTCGGACATAACAAAGCTGGCTCTGCCGAAGGATGGGCGAGTGGAGGAGGCATGGCTCAACTGGCGACTCGATCGGCTGCCAAGGCCGCAAAGAACAAGCAAAAGACCTTACTCGCCAAACTCTCCGAGTCCGGCCAGGCGATTACAGCGCGGGACGTGGGCTTGGCGGCGCAGCATGGCGACCGGATTGCCCTCGCGATTCTTCGTTCGACGGGCCGCCGGCTGGGCGCAGTCCTTGCCATTTTGGTTGACTTGCTGAACCCTGAGCGAATCGTGATTGGCGGCCTGGCCATGCGGCTGGGGGACTTATTGCTTGAGCCGGCCCGTTCAGTCATGCAGCGGGAAGCGCTGGCTCCCTCGCTGGCAATGTGTCAAGTCGTACCTGCGGCGCTCGATGAACGCATCGGCGACGTGGCAGCCCTTTGTGTTGCCATGGGCTTCTAGCAGAGGTGTCAGGTGTCGGGTGCTAGGTGTCGGGGCTATATTGTCTGATCCCTTCACCACTCAATGTTTAAAACCTATACGGCACGAAATACACGCCCAGAGCCACGACCGAAACTCGCTTGCCGAGGTGCCCGACGCGCGGCGTCAGGTTTCAGGGCGATATTTGTCTGATCCTCCTACCGCTCAATATCAAGACGATATATGCCAAACTTCCGACACTACAAGACCATGCCCGAAATTGGCTAGTGTTTAATTGAGAAATGGCCACAAAGCGTCACCGACCGTTTTGCGTTCGCGCTAGCCCGCACAAATAAAGGCTGATAGATTCAGATCTCCGAGACCGAATTGGCAATGCGATTGCCCGGAGCAGGATGATTACTGGAGGTCTATTAAGCATGGCGGGACGATACTCATCGTGCTATATACCTCGCTTCCGCATCACCCTCTTCATCCTGGGCCTCTTTGCATTTGTATCTGTCTACTGCACGACTGCGGGCCAGGCTCAAACTGTCACTCAGCCGACCTCTGCCAAGTCTCAGCAGAGTGGTGCCCCGCCAGAGCCGAATGTACCAAAGAAGAAGACTACGAGAACTGCAGTGCGCCGTCACTTCGGCGAGAAGGATCACGCCTCTGGACTGAGCCAAGGCCAAATGGGCGCATGGCATCCCTTCGGTCCGAACCATGATTCGCCGAAGTCTGGTCCTGATGCCACCGCTCAAACCATGTACGCCCACCGCATGGCCGAACTGGAGAGGCAGATGTGGCTGCTTATCAATCAGGACCGTTCTAGTCCCGCAACGTTCGCGGAGACGGGCGGGCGAGCCCAGCCTCTGAAGTGGAACGAGAGCCTGGCGGCGGTGGCGCGGGCGCATTCCCGCAACATGCTTGAGCAAGACTTCTTCTCCCATGCCGACAACCAAGGCCGCACCTATGAAATGAGAATAGATCAAGCTGGAATTGTGTGGTGGGTTGCGGGAGAGAATATCGCCATAAACGATTCGGTCCTACGTGCGGAGGCCGGATTTATGAACGAGCCCCATTCCCAGCCCAATCATCGATACAATATCTTAAGCACGTTTTACACCGACGTGGGAATTGGCATAGTACAAGGACCGGATGGCGCCCTCTACATCACCCAAGATTTCGTGCAAGTGCCGCCTCAACGTGCTGGCGTCAGGAGCGGCCCTTAACAAATCGGGGGAATGTCCAGCTTACCGTTATAATTCAATCTCACCGTAGCCAATTCTATACTCATCCCTTGGGAAGGCATCCGAAACCGTGCCTGAAATCGGCCAAGGACTGGCCGAGATCGGCCACGGACCTTTCTCATTCCGTTGTGGGCGCGGCTGGTTAGCGTTAACCTATTCACAACGCAGCAGATATATTTTTGATTAAGAGTCGTGATTGGCAGCCGACTTGCCCTCCGCCCAGTTGAGATATAAGAGACGCGCTCACGTTGTGTGGCTTACGCCATGAGGAGACGATACCCATTTCGAGGTACTCGAGGCTGCCAATCGGCAGCTTTGCGGATCCTGGGGGTTGCAACCCTAGCCTGCGCTATGTCGACCCAGGCTCAAACGATCACCAAACCGGACTCCGCCATCTCGCCTCCGAGTGAAACCCAGGCACCCACAAACCCGCCAAAGAAGAAGTTCCCCACAGGGGGTGTGTGGCATCATTTTGGCGAGAGGCAGAACGCTTCGGGAACACGGCAGGAGCAATCGGGCGTCAGGGGCTCGCTCAAGTCGGGCGCGAACGCTCGGATACCGAGACCTAATTCTGATGCACGGTCTCCGCGGCAAAGCCTGGGCACGAACCGGATGGCGGGATTAGAACTTCAGATGTGGGCGCTCCTCAATCAGGATCGTTCGAGACCCGATGCATTCGAGGAGACGAGTGGGCGAGCGCAACCCCTGAAGTGGAATGAGCGCCTGGCCGCGGTGGCGCGCGCGCATTCCCGCAACATGCTCGAGCAGCGATACTTCTCGCATGTTGACCCCGATGGTAAGACGTTCTCGATGCGGATCAACGAAACGGGAATTCCCTGGCAGGCCTCGGGAGAGAATATTGCCATCTACGACACGGTTCAGGCCGCCGAGGCCGCATTTATGAAGGAGCCACGCTTCGAGCACAATCATCGGGCCAACATCTTGGATACGACCTATACTGACGTGGGAATTGGCGTGGTGCAAGGACCGGATGGCAGCCTCTACATCACACAGGATTTTGTAGCAGTTCCGCCTCAGAGTGGTGCTGCCAGGGGTGACCCATGACTCGATCTGGTAGCGTAGGAGTCTCGTCCGCTGTGGGGCGGGCATCCTTTCGCTTCCCTCAGGGCAGGCTCTGCGCCCGGGTGCGGGAAGGTGACGCTCCCGAGACAAGCGGCGATACGGCTCCGCTACCCGAGCCAAGATACTCAAACAGGAGGAATTGAAAATGTTGACCAGAAGCGCAGGAAGAACAAGTCTCACAATTCGATTGATTGCCCTCTCTTTGGGGCTACTTTTTACGGCAGACGTATTCACCGCCACGTCGTTTGCCCAGGCTCCGCTGCCGGACACGCTGCCACCGGAAGCGGCGCCGCAAGCCCCGCCGCCGAACTATCCGCCGCAGGAGTTGCAGAGGTTGGTGTCCCCCATTGCCCTGTATCCCGATCCCTTGCTGGCGCAGATTCTCACTGCCTCGACCTTTTATAACGACATTCCTGCCGCGGCGCAGTGGGCTGATCAGCACCATTACCTCACTGGCGAAGCTTTGGCCCAAGCCATTACGGCGGACCAGTTGCCCTGGGATCCCAGCGTGCAGGCGCTCCTACCTTTCCCTTCGGTACTCGATATGATGGCTTCCGACCCGCCTTGGACGCAGGAATTGGGTGATGCCGTCCTGGCGCAGCGCCCCGATGTGATGGACGCAGTCCAGGTGATGCGCCGGCGAGCCTATGACTACGGCTATCTGAGATCGAACCCATCAATTGTGGTGGCGCCGGGGCCGTACATTACCATCATGCCGGCCAACCCTGCCTTCGTCGTGGTGCCGGCGTACAGTCCGGCCATCGTGTTTGCAGCGCCGCGAATCGGCTTCGCTGTGGGCGCCGCCATTCGTTTTGGTTTCGGCGTCGCTATTGGGCTCGCTTTCCGTCCTTGGGGATGGGGCCTGGGCTTTACCCACTTCGACTGGGGCCACCACGTGGTGATAGTCAACAACCGGCCGTGGGGCAGGACTTGGGTGAATCGCGGCACTTACGTGCATCCTTACGCGGTGCGGCGCTTCGCGGCGTCGGCGCCTCGCCCGCCGGAACGGCACGAACTGGAAAGACGGTCGGCGCAGGAGCGGGAAGCGGCCAAAGCGGGCCGCGCGGTCAAGGAGGAACACCAGAAAGAGGCCAAGCACGAGAATAGGCGCGATGAACGCCGCTAATGGACCCTCGGGGGCGGTTGCCGAACCGCCCCCACACGACTTGGCCCCGCGATACAAGCGGGGCCGAGATCGCGTTTACATCACTCATCCTCGTCGAATTCTTCTGCATCCACTTCCAAGATTTGACTATAGAAGCAGAACTGCGTCAGAAACTCTGCAGTTCATCGGATCGCGACTATCGCGACACTGCAGTGGCTTTTCGCTAACATGACACGCGACACCATTTGCGAGCGCCGAAGCAAGATCGGATTCGCTCGGATTTCTACTCTCGCGAGCGTATGCTATCGCGTCCCTCCTCCTTGGCGCGGAAGAGCGCATTATCGGAGGCGCGCAGCAGGTCCTTAAGGGTTCTGCCGTTTGCCGGGAACGTGGCAATCCCAAACGATAAGGTCACTGGCTCCAGCAGGCGGCCCTGGTATTGAAGGCCCATCTGTGCCACTGCTCTGCGCAATTCCTCGGCGCGTTGCGTAGCGAGTTCGGCGGAAGTGTCAGGGAGAACGAATACAAACTCATCTCCACCCAGGCGGCAGGCCACGTCTTCATTGCGAACATGGCTTTTCAGCGTGTCGCACAAATGTTGCAAGGCCAGATCACCCGCTTCATGCCCAAAGGAGTCATTGAACTGCTTGAAGTTGTCCACGTCGAGCATGATGACCGCCAGAGGGCGCCGGTTTCGGGCCGCGCGCGAAATCTCGCGCTCCAGCGTTTCCTCCATGTATCGGCGATTGAACCAGCCGGTGAGCGGGTCGCGTATCGACTGCGCGCGCAGCGCCTCGCGCAAATTCATATTAGCCACAGCTAACGCCAACTGCTCCGCGATAGACGTGCCCGGCCAGGGGAATTCCACTGGGTCCCCGGACGGTGCTCCCGAGGATGTTTGTTGGGGATGGCTGAACCGCAAGTGGAGCAGTCCCAGAGTCTCACCGTGGGCAATCATGGGTGCGCAAAGGTAGCAGGCCGGGTGGGGTTGCGCCAAATGGCGACAGAGCAAATTGGCCTGTGTATCTTCGACGAAATGGGCGTGGCCCGTTCGAAGTCCCCAGCAGTCATCGGGGACGAGGAATTCCGGTTGAGCAGGTTGCAATTCTCCCCATTGGCGGACCAGTTCTAAGTCTTTTGTGGTTGCGGAGTACACATAGAGCGCGCCGGTGGTTGCCGGAATGAGCGTTTGCGAGAAGCGTGCGGCGACCGCGTAAGCGTCCTGGGGGGTCGAACTGGCCTGAAGTAAATGCACCATTTCCGCCAACAACCTGAGTTGATGGGTTCGTCGTTCCAGTTTTTCGAGGGATTGTCGTAAGGCCTCGTCGGCCTGCTTGCGTTCGGTGATGTCTCTGGCGATGGTGGACAGGGCAACGATTCTGCCATTGCGATCCTGAACGGGTGACATTGTCAGTGCGACATCGACGCGAGAACCGTCCTTTCTGGCACGCACCGTCTCGTGGTTCAGGACCGAGCCGCCCTGGAGCACGCGCTCAGCAAGGCGATGTCGTTCCTCATTGCGATCGGGTGTGACAATCAGTGAGAGAGCGCGCCCGATCGCCTCTTCGGCCGTGTAACCGTAGGCGCGCTCAGCAGCTTTGTTCCAACTCAGGATCACATCGTCCAGGCTCGTTCGGATAATGCTGTCTGCCGAGGACTCAATCACCGCTGCGTCTGCGCGAGTCTCCTCCTCCGAGCGATGCAAGCGATGAGTAACCCACGTGATCACAACGCCCACACCGCAGAATGCGAGGGGCGGAATCAGGGCTGCCGGACTTGAAATAGAAAAGGGGCGCGCGGAATCGAATAGGAAGAGGACGGCCAGCCCGACACTGAGAAGCGTCGCGAATACTCCCGGCCAGAAGCCGCCGCTTGCGCTCACAAAGACGGCCAGGATGAAGAGGAGAAACTTAAACTGGTCTCGTATGGGAGTAATAACGAGCGTCAGGAGTAAAGCTATGGTGACGCTTAGTACTGCGAGTGCGTAGGCTCGGAGAATTCTCATCGCGCCGTCAGACCCTCTTCTGTTGACGAGTTACCGCGGTCTGACTTTTAACTTACCCCAAAAGAGGAAATAGAATCAATGTCTCAGTCGGAAACGGGTGCGCGACTTGAACCTACGGCTCAGAACCGAATTCGTTCTGAGCGCTACGACTAAGAGGCTCTGCGCCAAGTGACGGGCGGTCCGGAAGGCGCGCCATCCGAAGCGAGCGAGCTTCAACGGGTGTCTGGGAAAACACAGAGGTCCGAGAAGGGATTCCGCCAGCTCATTCCAATCTGCGACCAGCGGTCCCATCAGACAGCGATAAGCGTCCCCATCCTTGCCGAGGCCATTCACCGTCTGGTGAACGGAATGTTCAACCACAACGGCCCTGCCGTCGCCGAGAGGATGCGCAAGCGCGGCGGGCGGCTGCACCCAGCTCGGGCCCTGCTGCGCGAGCGGCAGGTTGGCAAAGAACGGGGAGGCAATGGCGAGAGGTGTGCTACAGCCTGAAACCTAGCTGGTAGCTCGGAGCTTGCGTTGAAGTTCATCGAGAAATGGCAACTGTCCCTTCAACATCTTAGGGCTTGCCTCCTCAACGTCTAACCAGGCCGCTCGATCAACCTCGGGAAACTCCTGGTAGCGCCCGGATTTCGGCGGCCACTCGAGCGAGAAGGTGTTGCTCTTTAGACCGGAAGGATCCAAGTCGCACCTTAGCGCCCATGCGTCGACGAGCTTTCCTCCCGCTTGGCGAATGGGTTCCAAAGGGAGAAACTCTTCGCCTACGGGAGTGAACCCTGTCTCCTCCGTGAATTCGCGTTTCGCGGCCGACAGAGGATCCTCTCCATCCTCGAATTCCCCTTTTGGAATAGACCATGCTCCTTCGTCCCGTTTTGCCCAGAATGGCCCCCCAGGGTGACACAACAGGACCTCGAGGCGGCCTGAGACCTCGCGGTACAACAGGAGCCCTGCGCTCTTCTTGGACATGGCACCAGCCCTCATCTCTTATTGGATGTGCGCTACTTTAGCGGGATGGCGTGCTCTTTGATGTAGGTGTCTACTCGAGGATCTCGGTCCGCGCCGGAAGCGCCGGGCCCGATGTAATGGAAGGCTTCGGCGTATTCGACCCCGTACTGCCTGCCCAACTCCCGGCTGGACGCCATGACGAACTCCCGGATGTAGTTTCGATCTGCGGTCGTGTCGTCCTCGCCCAAGAGGGGCAAGCGCTGATTGCGCTTGGCCAATTCCGCTCTCAGGCGCGAACCGAGGCGCCCGGCCGGACCTTTCGCCACGTTGGCTCGATTTACTTCCACCTTCTTATCGATCTGCCTGCTGATATCCACCACCCGAGTGATCTCCGGACGCCGCGCAAAATAATACTTGTCCTGTACTTCCTTGGGCTCGAGCCCGGCCGCGAATTGCTCCGGGTAGTCGTGCGCCCGGCCGGCCATCCAGCACGCCGCCTCCAGCGCACGCGCCAGCGTGTAATGATCCGGATTCTCCTCATCGTGAGCCCACGGATCCCAACAGACGACAGTATCCGCCTTGACCACACGGATGATTAGGATGAGCCGGCAGATCAGCTCGTTCAGCGAAACGTCGGCCATGCGGTGGTTACCGTAGTTCAGATCGAAGTGACGCTTACAGCCCAGGAGCTCCGCTATCCGGGCGTTGTCCCGCTCGTTGCCCAGCACGTTCTCGCCAATGGTTCCCATCGTGCCCAGCCCAGGCGCATCGCCCATGTCGTCGTTGGTTGCGCGCACCAGATAGCCGGTGTAACCTTCTTCGATGAGTTTGGCTACAGTGCCCGACGCCTCCAGCGCAATATCATCGGCGTGAGCTTGGAGCGCGAGAAGCGCTTTTCCTTTGTGGGGTTGGCCGCTGGCAGGGCGCTCCAGAAAAACTCCGCCGGCGGTCATCGGCGTCTGTTGCGGCTGAGATCGCGCCAGCGCTGGCAGGGTGCCGGCCGTCACTAAACCGCTCAGGAGATTGCGTCGCAACACGAGTGCCATTATACTCCCGCTGACTTCAGAGCTGTAGCGGCGAGTTTACTTTGGCGGGCTTACTTCGCCCAGGGGTGGCGCAAAATGGCCAAGAGGGTCCCAAAGGGACCCAAGATGATTAGCCCTAGATGAAATCTCCACTGGCTCGCGGCGGCGGGAATCATCTACCCCGCTGGGGTTGAATGTGACTTGAGATGCGATCGTACCTAATGGTGGAAAACAAGATCGAACGCCAGCACGAATTGCCACGACGCCTGGGGATACAGGATGCGACGACGATCGTCATTGGTATTGTGATTGGATCCGGCATTTTCCTCCTGCCGAATTTGATAGCCAGGAACCTTCCGTCGCCGGCCGCCATTCTTTCAGCCTGGATAGTCTCGGGCGTGCTCTCTTTTTTTGGGGCGTTGGCTTACGCCGAGCTGGGGGCGATGATGCCCGCCACCGGTGGTCAATACGTATATCTGCGCGAAGCCTACGGGCCGATGTGCGCATTCGTTTCCGGTTGGACGTTCATGCTGGCGGTGCTGTCAGGCGGAAGCGCATGGCTGGCAGTTACGTTTTCGATCTATGCACGCTATTTCATTGCGCTGAGTCCCGCGATGAGCAAGCTGTTATCGATTGCGCTGATTGCGGCCCTTTCGGCGGTCAATTACGTGGGCGTCCGAGAGGGCGCTTGGGTCCAGCGCACCTTCACCTACCTGAAAATTGCGGCGCTGCTGGTTCTCATCGGAGCGGCTTTCTTAAGCCCGCACACCGCCGCATCCGTGGCTCCTTCGGGCATGCCCCGGCTTTCGCTGGCACACTTCGGAGTGGCGATGGCGGCTTGCCTGATGGCTTACAACGGCTGGAGCTATGTGAGCTTTGTGGCCGGGGAGGTGAGAGATCCGCAAAGAAACCTGCTGCGTTCGCTGGCCATTGGCATGGGAGCGGTCGCAGCTTTATATGTGCTTGCCAATGTCGCCTACTTGAAAGTTCTGAGCATTCCGCACATCGCGGTGACGGAACGAGTCGGAGCCGATTTGGCGATGCGAACCATGGGCTCGATCGGTGGAACGTTCGTATCGGCGACGGTGCTGCTCTCTATTGTCGGCGCAGTGAATGGCTGCATCCTGACTGCTGCCCGCCTTCCCTTCGCCCAAGCTCGGGATGGGCTGTTTTTCTCCACTTTCGGGAAGGTCCATCCCCGCTTTCAGACGCCCGCCTCCGCCATTCTCTGGGGCGGAACCTGGACTATCCTCCTCATCCTGACGGGCTCGTACGAAACGCTCTATTCTTACTCCATAGTTGCGGCGTGGATTTTCTACACCTTGAGCGTTGGGGCGGTTTTCGTCCTGCGCCGCCGGCTGCCCCATGCGGCCCGCTCTTACAGGATGTGGGGCTATCCCGCCACCCCCCTGCTATTTGTGACGGTGTCGGTGTGGTTCGTAGTGAATGCGTTCGTCACCCAGCCCGGACCTTCGTTAATGGCCTGCGCCATCGTTGCTACCGGAGTGGTGGCGTATTGGGTCTGGCGCAAACTGAACCTCTGAGCTCGCTGCTCACCGTCCAACGTAGACCTGCTCGGCGTCTTGAATCTGGAATCTTGGATTTTGCGTTGCGGCCCTGCCGCGCTGTAACACTGAACTGAACAACAAGGTCCCAGGTTTCTCTCGCCGTGAGCCACTTACCCTGGCCAGGCATGGGTGTCGATAAACAGCACCTTTGCAAAGCTGTCCTCTGCTACGGTTTGGGATGGCGAACAAGTCCGTGGTATTGCCTAAGCGGACTTCGGGTTGTATATTGAAAGTGGGACGGGGGCATTTCCCACTCGCAGATTCACACAGGCTGAAATATCGAGCAGCCCCATGAAGCCGCAGGCGGCGCTGAGGACGTCCACACCGAGGAGGCTGGTCACAAGGTCGCCCATTTTTTCAAAACAGCAATTTAGCAAATAGGTGCACGATTCGCGAGAGGGGAGGGAGGTGTTATGCACTGGTCATGGAAGATCGGCAAGTTGGCGGGAATCGACGTTTACATGCACGCCACTTTCCTTCTGCTGATGGGGTTCATTCTCGTTGCCAATTGGGTGGAGAGCCATAACGCAGCACAAACTCTCTATGCAGTCGTCTTTGTCCTGGTGATCTTTGGCTGCGTCGTCCTGCATGAGCTTGGGCATGCGCTCACGGCAAGGCGGTTTGGTATTCGCACGCGCGACATTGTTCTCCTCCCGATCGGCGGTGTGGCGCGACTCGAGCGCATGCCAGAGGAGCCGAGCCAGGAACTGCTGGTGGCGCTGGCCGGACCGGCTGTGAACGTGTTGATTGCCTTGGGGCTCTTCGGGTTGCTCGCCTCGCTTGGGCGCTTCCCCACTCTGCGCCAGGCCGAAACAATCAGTTGGACCGGGCATGACTTCTTGGCAAGCCTGATGGCGGTCAACGTGTGGCTAGTGCTCTTCAACCTTATCCCGGCCTTTCCGATGGACGGAGGGCGTGTGTTGCGCGCGCTGCTGGCCAAACGCATGGACTACGTGGAGGCGACTCAGACGGCGGCGCACATCGGCCAAGGAATTGCTTTTGTTTTCGGCTTCCTCGGTTTGTTTTTCGACCCCTTCCTTCTCTTCATTGCGCTCTTCGTGTGGATGGGCGCAAGCGGCGAGGCCGGTATGGTTCAGATGCGCACGTCGCTTGGAGGAATACCTGTACAACGAGTGATGTTGACGGAATATCGAACTCTCCAGCCCGATGACACACTGGAACAGGCTGTCGAGCATTTCCTCTCCGGCTGGCAGCAGGACTTTCCCGTGGCGTTTGGGAGTCGCGTGCTCGGCGTGCTGACGCGCGGAGATCTAATGCGCGCCATTGCCCGGGGGGGAACAGGTAAACATGTGCGCGACGCCATGCGGCGAGATTTCGAAGCGGTCGACTCGCACGACATGCTCGAAAAAGCCGTTCGGGTACTACAGCGCTGCGGCTGCCGCTCGCTCCCGGTGGAGCACAACGGGGAGTTGGTAGGAATGCTGACCATGGAAAATGTGGGCGAGTTCATGATGATCCGATCCGCCATGCGACGCGCGCAACAGGCCGAGACGGCAGCCCGAGCTATCGCCTGACCTGAGTCAGGGTTAAAAGTTGCGCGTCCAGCGAATGGTGAGCAAGTTAGCGCCGAAATTGTTTCCAGTAACGATCTGCTCGATGTAGTATGTCCTCTGAAGATCTATGGATAAGCGCCCAGCCTTCGGAAAATCCCAGTAAACCGTGCCGGTGACGAGTGGCCAGGTCAGTGGACCGTAGGCCGGCGGCTCGCCACTGATTTGGCCCAGGCCGGTCGAGCGATCGAAGTTGCCGGTGAGGCGCAGGCCAAAGTATTTGTGGGGCTTGGCTTCCACCCCGGCCTGAATCACGCGGTCCACTTCCTGGTCTCGTAGGAAGTCGTTGAGCGGCGGCGTGCCGCGAATGTAAACGATGTCCCCCTCGGCAAACATGCTGTCGTAGGTAAAGCCCCCAAAAATCGAAAACCGGTCGTTGAGTGCGTAAAAGAGTGTCGCCGTGTTCGAGCGAATATTGTCCTGAAAACTGCCGTCGATCAGCTTGTCGTTGGCCAGATTCAGATCGTCCTCAAGCGTGACCTTCGCCACCGGCTGGTAACGGAAGATGAGATGCCCTGCCACTTCGGTGTGGGGAGTGATCGCCGTGTAAGATGAGCCGTTGTCGAAGGTGTGGAAGTCTCCCCGGACGCTGAAGGTTTTCGACGGCTGATAACCGAAACTGAGTTCGGGCCAAGCGGTCTTGGTGCGCAACGAGGTGGTTGGATCAGCCACGCCCTCTTCAAGTGACTCCACATCTGTTTTGAGCAGACGGATGCCGGGACGCAAGGTGAGCGACGGCGTGGGAGTAAAGAGCATGCTGAAGTCGAAGTCACTCACCCCGTCCCGCCACACGAAGGAGTCCGTTCCGGTGGAAGGCGCGGTTATTGTGGTGACGGGCGCGCCCGGCGTAGGGCTGCCGATAATGCTGAACAGGCTTCCAAAATTCCCGAAGGTATTGGTGGAAAACCGGGAGTAGCGATAGTCCACAATGATGTCCCACCAGTCTCGGGCCTTGTAGGTGAAGCTCTGATACAAAATGTTGTCAGGTTCACTTACGGTAGACCGCGCCGTTTGGCTCACGGAGTAGGGCTCAAGCGCGCCGGAGCTGTTTGGGGCGGTGCCGTTGTAAGACTGGTCCAGGGTGGCCGGCCCTTGGTAGCGGTAATAGATATAACCGCCGCGCCACTCGAAGTTCTTAAGCGGCTTCCCTGTATAGGTAAACTCGCTGATCGGAGTGGTGAGGCGCCTATACTCGGACTGGGAGAGGTTGGACAATGGTTCGTTGGTCGAACTGGTGATAGGATTGATGCTCAGCTCCGGGGAGTTCACGTTATTCAGGCTCAGAAATTCCGTGAACCCCTGGTAGCCGAGATTGTAGTGGAAGCTCCAGGCGTGGAGCGTGTAGTCAATACCTCCCGTGAAGCGATTGGTATTATCGTCGATGGGCGCGTAGAGGTAATAAGGATTAGCGCGAGCGAAGCTCCCCCAGAAGCCCGGCGAATCGAAGAAATCGAGAGATTCGGTGGTGAAGGTGGCGCCGCTGTCGGTGGTGCGATAGTAGTTGAAGTTAAAGCGTAGATTATTGGTGGCGTGCAAGGTGAAATCCGCCGAGCCGAATTTGCGCACCGTGCCCCAGGCATGGTTATCCGTGAGACCGGTTGAGAGCCCCGTGCCCACGGCGGCGATCGGCAGCACCAGGTTGTTGTTCTGATTCCAGTAGTAGTAGCTCTGCCTCCAGTTTGCTCGGAAGTCGTAGAGCCCGGTCTTGCTGACGGCAACCTGCCCCGTTTCGAAAGGCTCACCACCCAGTCCGGTCATGGAAATCGAATAACTATCCGCAAAAGGATTAGTCCCATTTCGGGCCTCACCGAACATATTGAAATCCATCAGGCGAAAGCCCTTCCGCAGGTCGGAGAGTTCCTGAAACATGGGAAGGTACCCTTTAACGTCGTCGAAACGGTAACCCACCGTCGCAGACCCCTGGGTGTTGAACCCTCCGAGGTTCAAGGGAGTTTCGCTGCTGTCCTGCGCCAGCAGTCTGCCGCCGCAAAACAGCAGCGCCGCAAGAGAGATAAGAAAGCGATTTGCAGGTCTCATGAGGTCTCCCTTCATCGCAAAAAGTCCGGGTCAAAATTCGAACCGTGGATGGTTACGTGGCAGCGGGTGCATTCTCCACTGGTCTGGAAGCCCAGGCGCCCGTGGGGGACGCCGTCCTGGGTGTGGAACCCTGTGTGGCATTGCAAGCAGAGTTGCCGGCCTTCGCGGCGTACCAGCATCATGCGGTTGGTGCTGCCGTGGGGATTGTGGCAGACCACGCAACCCGAAACCCTCACGGCGGGGTGCTCGTAAACGTAAGGCCCGCGTTTCTCCACGTGGCACTTGACGCACGTCTCCCAGTGGGTGGCATTCATCATGCCCCGATTGATGCTGCCGTGCGGGTTGTGGCAGTCCGTGCACTTCATCAGTTGCTCAGGCACGCGGTGATGAACCGGCAGGGCAAACAGCGCCTGGATGTTGCCATGGCAGCTAAAACAGAGGGTGGGGTCGGACTCCTTCAACATGCTATTGTGCAGCCAGCGCACCGTGTCCGGTATCTGGGGAACCTCGAAGAAAGCAGCCTGCGCGTAAGGGAGTCCGCCCTTGCTCTTATCCGTGACCTCCTTGACAAGGTGAGACACATGGCACTGGTTGCAGGAGACGCCCGCCGCCATGTGCTGTGACTCGTCAAACAGCTCCTGGTGCTTGCTGGTAACGTGGCAGCTCAGGCAGCGTTCCGAGTTTTGCTTGGAACTAGCTTGAAAGGAGAAGATCAGTTTGGCACCGGCAGCCTGTTTGGCAGGGTCGCCCCCCGCTTCCTGTTCGGCTTCCGCGTGAGCTTTGCCCGGCCCATGGCACACCTCGCATCCCGAAACGGCGGCGGGGGCAAGAGCCGAAGGGTGAGTCGCCGCTGCCTCCGGCTTGCCCGTCAGAGTCATCAGGTAGTCCACGAGTTGGTTGATTTGCGCGTCCGGCATGTCGGTCGGCAGGGGTGGCATAATGCTGCCGGCGCGGCGCTGACGCATCCGCTCGAGTATCTGTGCGCGCGTGCGGCGCCCCCCGACATCGTCGAGCGCTCCCCCGCTCGTGCCGCCCTGGCCGCCAATCAAGTGGCAGCCCGCGCACATCATGTCGTCATAAATCTTCTTCCCCGCTGCAGCCGAGGCAGAGGTTCCGGGGGTGGAAGTGAGCGGAGAAGCCGGCAGTTTCTCCCCGAAGTGGGCATGAGCGGTCTTCACAAACGACTGGGCCTCGGCGCGGTGGCAACCGGCGCACGTTTCCCATCCCACGTAGTCGCCTGGCTTGCCTTGTGGGGCCGGCTGCCACGCCACTGACGGGCCTTTCGAGGCCTCCGGCATCCTCTGGGCGAAGGCGTGGGCGGCTAGCGTGCCGAAGGAGGACGCCAACGTCAAGGACACCAGCAGCGGACTGAGTTTGATTCTGGATTGCGAACTCATCATAACCGTCCTCCCTTGCCGGCTTTACCCTTATTACTGAAAGAGAACCAACGGTTCGAGGATAGCTCTCTGCGGCCCTCATCACCTGGATAGCTTATTCTGCCTCAGCGAACGGATAGCCGCGCCTTGTCAGTATCGGCGTGCAGATGCGGATCGTTTCGATAGGGCGCGTCTAACGCTTCGGTCGCTCCGCGTCACCCTGCCAGAGCTCGATCAACGTGGCGGTTGTCCTTAGCCTCTCTTTTTCCGTGCCCTTCCGTAGGACCAAAATCTTATCAAATTCCCACTGAGACAACAATGGTTGGAAGCATCATAAAGGTAACGGGTGGACGACATAAAAGTTAAGGTCACGGACGTCAGGTGAATCTGGCCCATGAGGAGCCACGCCCTGAATAGCCGTAGGTGAAACCTACGGACAGGTGTACGCGACCGAGTTGACCTTGAGGTGAAGGGGTTGGTGGAGGCGGGGGGAGTCGAACCCCCGTCCGAAGAGCCGAACGGTCAGGAGACTACATGCTTGTCTCGTTCGCTTACTGCGTTCGCCGACGGCCCTAAGGAACGGGCAACAACGAACCGCCAGCTAGCCTCAATTCCGCCGAAGCGGATCTCGCCCAAAATCCCGAGGCACTGAACTCTGAGCCATCCCGCCAATCGACGCCTCGTTCCCTCATGCGGGCCTGAAGGAGGAGACGGCCACCTAATTAATTAGGCAGCATAGGCATACTGCGTGTTGGCAGTTGTCTTTGTCCCACGCCGATCTCG
>Ga0326727_10008545_pt1 | contig 25888 bp, 24 predicted proteins | sample MB2enrmetagenome_FD_207643 | JGI IMG/M metagenome (GOLD analysis project Ga0326727, IMG submission 207643) | Lab enriched peat soil microbial communities from McLean, Ithaca, NY, United States - MB29MY | ecosystem: Environmental > Terrestrial > Soil > Wetlands > Peat | place: USA: New York...
TCCGCATAGGGGTTGTCGTCGGAAACATAGGGTCGACGATGGCTCTTGGCGACGCCCCGGCCGGCCATCAAAAAGGCAACTGGCTGGGACTTCATGACCCGGCCACGGTCGGCATGGATGGTGAGCTGGCCGGCCGGAACTGGGTGCTTGACGCTGGCTTCCTCGAGGAATTGCTGGGCCAGTTCGGCGCTTTCGCAGGGCGCGACCCTCCAGCCGGCGAGGGAGCGACTGAAGACATCCCGGATCACGTAGAGGTAGCAGTAGGTCCACTGCACAGGACCGCGAAGCTTGGGGATGTCCCAGCTGCAGAGTTGCTTGGGCGCGGGGGCCCGCCACTCGGGCTTCGGGTAGGCCGGATGCACGAGCTGATCGCGACGTTCGCGGGACTCTCCCTCTGGCTCGAGGATGCGGTACAGGGTGCGAATCGAACAGAAGTACTGGCCTTCGTCTAGCAAGGTGGCCTGCACGGCGGCGGGGGAGCGGTCCTGGAATCGCTCCTCATGTAAGACGGTCAGGACGTTGGCGCTGGTAGAGCGGCCACTCATGCTGGAAGAGCAGCGATTAGGCGGTAGATAAGTCCAAAGAAGGAAAGGGCGAATCGGGGACTGAAATGGCTCCCCGGCGAGGACGCGTTTCGAACTTTGGTGATCTGCCCGCCGCCGGCGATCAGAGATGTCTCCCAATAGATTCAAGCACTTGCGGGTGCGTGAGACCTTGACAGTGCGTCCCGCTTGGAGCTGGCGGACTTTGCGCGACATGAAATGAATTCGGGGAGTGCTCCCGGTGAGACGGCCCGCAACGCGCCAACTCGATCTCTCCGGCAGCGCTCTCTTACGGCGCTCGCATGGACTCCGTGTCTGGCCTACCACCTCAAAAAGCTGAGAGGCATGTAGGAATTGTTGATCTCATCCGATAGGTGTTGTGAGTGAGCGGGCGCGCGCGTTCTGCCGCTTGATCGAGAGATCAACTGAGATCAACAGAAGGAAGGAAATCGTCGCTCCAGCGCCAGGCCGTCGGCCCCTCTTGCTCCGAATCTGGTTGTTGCGGAGAAAACGCTGGCCGGGAAATGTACTGAATCAACGAGTGTAAGTTTTCACTGACATGACATAAGGAGAAGTGTGGAATGAACACGGAATCAACTACCAAAACAAACGGTTCTGGAGCGCCGGTTGGGCGCCTAGCCACGAATCGCCTGGCGCCGCAACGGGGTGCAGCCGTTCCGCCGCCGGCGAAGACCAACGGGCATGCCGAAGAGGATGCTGGACAAGGCCGTCTGGCCGCCAAGAAGATGGCCGAGGAAAAGGCCAGGGCCCGCACGCTCGCCCGAGCGCAGGCGGTAGCCGAGAAGCTCTCCACGGCGACTGATCAGGTGGCCAGCGCCATCGCCGAAGCGAACAGCGCGGTCGTGGAACTCGAGAAGACCATGCACACGATCGCGTCCGGCGCCGAGCAGGCGTCGGCCGCCGCCGAGGAGTCGCGTGCGGCCATCAACCAGATCGAGAAGGCTTCCGATCTGGCCAACGCGCGGGCGGAAGTTTCGCTGCAAAAAGTCAACGACTTGCAGTCGCTCGCCAAATCCACGACCGTCGATATCGAGGCCCTGATCAAAGGCGTCAGCGATGCCGCCGATGCCAACCTCGACTCCGCCAAAATGGTCGTCGAGTTGGAACGCCAGTCCGAAGAAATCGGCAAGATCGTGCACGCCGTTGCCCGCATCGCCGACCAGACCAATCTGCTGGCCCTGAACGCCGCCATCGAAGCCGCCCGCGCCGGCGAGCATGGCAAGGGATTCGCGGTGGTGGCCGACGAAGTCCGCAACCTCGCGGAAATGAGCGAGAAGAGCGCGCGCGGCATTCAGGAAGTGGTCAACGAGATCCAGAATCAGGTCAAAGTGGTGGCCGCGGACACCGAGACAGCGGGCAAGAAAGGCCGCGAGGAGGTGGAGAAGGCCAAAGTGGTGACCACGGATCTGGCCAAGGTCGCCGCGGATTTTGAGACGATCCAGCAAGGCTGCGTCGAAATCCGCAAGAATGCGCAGGACGCACTGGCCGGGGCGAAGCTCTACTTGAAGGGCTCCGAAGAAATCGCCGCCGCCGCGGAAGAAGCTTCATCGGGCTGCCAGGAGGCGCAAAAGTCCGTCCAGGAGCAGTCCAAGGCATACGCCGAGATGAGCGACGCCGCACGGTCGCTGGCCGAAATGGCGGAGGCTCTGAAGACCTCCACCAACGCCCAAAAATCCGCCGAAGAATTGGCGGCTACCGCGGAGGAGCTTTCGTCGAATGCCGAGGAAGTGAAGACCTCCTCGTCGCAGATCTCGACGGCCATTGAGCAGATCAACAAGGCGGCCACCGCGCAGGCCAAATCGGCCGAGGCGTCGAACACGGCAGGCGTCCAACTCTTGCAGGCCGCCAAGGTGATGGGACAGCGGGCCGACGCCAGCGCGGAGAAAGCGGTGGCGATTCAGCAAGTGCTGGCCACCGACAAGACCAACGTGGACGAGTTGATCACCAATATCGGCAAGGCCGCCGAAGCATCCCTGGAATCGGCCAGGAACGTGCTGGAACTGGAGGAGCGCACGCGCCGCATCGACAAGATCGTCGATGCCATCGTCATGGTGACCGTGCAGACCAAGATGCTGGCCGTCAACGGCAACGTGGAAGCCGCCCGCGCCGGGGAATACGGACGGGGCTTCTCGGTGGTGGCCGGCGACATCCGCTCCCTGGCCAATGAGAGCAGCGAGAACGCCGACCGCATCAAGGATCTGGTCAAGAATGTCCAGACGCAGATCAACAAGGTGGGCGGCGACATTCAACTGGCCGGGACGAAGGCCCGTGAAGAAGTCGAGAGGGCCAAGATCTCGACCGCCAACCTGGACCGGATCGCCAGAGACTGCGACGTCATCGTGACCGGCATCAAGGATGTCTCCAAGGGTTCGGTGGAATCCGTCGCGGCGCTCGATCAAGCCGGCAAGGCGACCCAGCAGATCGCTTCCGCCGCGGAAGAGACCGGGCGGGCGACCACCGAAGCCGCCGGTGCGGCCGAGCAGGGTCTCAAGGCCGCGCAGGAGATCGCGCAGGCCGTGGAGGACATCGCCTCGCAGGCCGACGAGCTGCAGAACGGGTAAAGCCGGCGGAACACCGTTCCACCCAACAGAGAGGCCTCCCTATGCAGACAGAAACTCAACCCACAACCTCCAGCCTGAAGGAGGAAAGCCAGCTCGTCACGTTCCTGTTGAAGGATGAGGAGTTCGGTTTCGACATCATGTCGGTACAGGAAATCATTCGCCTGCCGAAGATGGCCAAGGTCCCGCGCACGCCGCCGTTCGTGGACGGCATCGCCAACCTGCGGGGAGTCGTGCTGCCGATCATCGACATGCGCACGCGTTTCGGCATGGATCGCGTCGAGGAAACCGACCGCACGAGAGTGCTGGTCATCGATATCGACGGCGTGAAAACCGGGCTCCGCGTGGACCGGGTCAAGCAGGTGACCCGCGTTCTGCGCAGCGACATCGACCCCCCGCCGCCGACCATCCGCGGCACCACGGCCGGCTACCTGGAGGGCGTGGTGAAGCTGGACAAGGGCCAGCGCATTATCATGGCGCTCAACGCCGGGCAGGTATGTCAGATCGGAGTCGACGGGCGCCACGGCGAAGTGGCCGCGGCTCACGAAGGCGATAGCCACGGGGAAGGCGACCACGCATCGACCGCCGGGGATGCCCGCGACGACATCCAGCAGATGGTCACGTTCCGGATCGCCAAGGAAGAGTTCGCCTTTCCCATGGAGCGCGTCCGGGAAATCCTGCGCGTGGAAACACCCAAGCAGGTGCCGGACGTGCCCGAGTACGTGCTTGGCGTACTCACCGTCCGCGGGCAGATTCTCCCCATCGTCGATCTGCGCCGGCTCCTGCAACAGCGTTCCCTGGCGGAGGAGTTCGCCGGTGCTTGCCGGGAAGTTCGCGAGGACTATGAGCGATGGCTGGAGCAGTGGAAGGCCTCCATCGCCGCCAACGATCATGCGCGCGCCGATCTCGCCGCCGCGGAGAGACTGCGGACGTGGATCAGCAACGCCAACAGCTCGAGCCAGGCGCTCATGGAAGCCCTGTCCAAGATTCGCGGCCTGAATGAGAAGGCCGTCAAACAGATCCAGAACCGGGCGCCGGGGACGGAAGTGGCGACGACCGCCGCCGGCGTGGTGGAGGCCCTTCACCATTTCGAGAAGCAGGTCGCGGGCAGCATTCAGGAGGACCAACGCATCATTGTGGTGGATGCGGGCGGCTTCATTCTGGGCCTGGTCGTCGATCACGTGAATGAAGTCCTCAACATCTCCAAGAAGCTGATGGATCCGCCGCCGCAGATCACTTCCAGCGGCCTGGGGCTTTCCGGCATCGCCAAATTGAATGACGGCAGCCGCCTCATCATGCTGCTGGACATCGCCAACCTGATGCGCGATCAGAAACTGCGGGATATCCAGGAGAACTCCGCGGGAGGCTCGCAAGCCGAGGAATCGGAGGCCCAGGAGCAGCGCGCGGAATCCGCCCAGGAACTCAGCGAGCTGCAACTGGTGACCTTCATGCTGGGCGGGGAAGAGTATGGCATCCCCATCTCGCAGATCCAGGAGATTGACCGGCTGTCCAAGATCACGAAAGTGCCGAAGGCGGCCCGCTTCGTCGAAGGAGTCACCAATCTGCGCGGCGAGGTGATTCCGGTGCTGGATACCCGGAGGCGGTTCGACCTGGAGGTGAAAGACGCCGACGACCGGACCCGCATCATCATCGTGGAACTCGGCGGGGTGAAGACCGGGCTGGTGGTGGATTCGGTGCGCGAGGTGCTGAGTCTCTCGAAGAAGGACATCGCGCCCCCGCCGGAAGCGATTCACGCCGGCGTCGACCAGCGGTTCATTTCCGGGATCGGCAAGGTGGACAGCGGCAAGCGCATGATCGTTCTGCTGGACGTCGAGAAGATCCTCAGCAAGGACGAACAGTCGAAACTCGCCCAAGTGCGGGCGGAGTAGGGCCAGGAGAGGGCCGGAAGCCAGTGCGGAGTCCGGCCCTCCAAAACCAATGGGCAGAATTCGAGTATTGGTGGCCGACGATTCCGCCTTGATGCGCCAGACATTGAAGCGGATCATCGACGCGGAACCGGGCCTGGAACTGGCCGGTTTGGCGCGCGATGGCGACGACGCCGTGGCCAAGGCACGGGAACTGAGACCCGATGTCGTGACCATGGACATCAACATGCCGAAGCTCGACGGGATCTCCGCCCTGCAAGTCATCCTGGGCGAGAAGATCTGTCCGGTGCTGATGGTTTCGTCCCTCACGCAGCGCGGGGCCGTCACGACGTTCGAATGCCTGGAGCTCGGGGCGTTCGATTTCGTCGCCAAACCGGACGGCACGGTCTCGTCGCAAATGGGCGAGGTCGCCACCGAATTGGTCAGCAAGGTGAAAGCGGCCGCCTCGGCGGGAGTCCTCGACCGGGTGCGCCGGAGCCGGGCGCAACGAACTGCCTCGCGGCCGCGGACGGTCGCGGTGGCTCCACGGGCGCCATCGGGTCCGGTAGCCGTCGCCATGGGGATTTCCACCGGCGGGCCCGCTACTTTGCTGCACATTTTGCCGCTGCTGCCGAACGACCTGCCGGCGAGCGTCTTTCTGGTGCAGCACATGCCGGCCTCCTTTCTGGCGGCATTTGCCAAGCGCCTGGACGACAACTGCGCGCTCAAAGTGGTGGCGGCCCGGGCGGGGGCGGTGGTGGAACCGGGAACCTGCTATGTCGCGCCCGGAGGGTTGCACCTGTGCCCTCATCGCAAATCCAGCGGAGAGGTCGTGATCCGGACCCCGGCGCAGCCGGAAACTCTATTCAAGCCATCCGTAAACGTGATGATGGATTCCGTGTTGCGAGCTTACGGCCAGAAGACGGTTGGCGTGCTCATGACGGGAATTGGCGACGACGGGGCCGCGCAGATGGTGGCCATCCGCCGAGCTGGCGGCCAGACGATCGCCGAGAGTGCGGAAACGGCCGTGGTCTACGGCATGCCCAGAGAAGCCGTGGAGCGCGGGGGGGCCGAAGTGGTGGTCCCCAATTACGAGATCGCCGACGAGATTGTGAAAGCGCTGGGCAGGGTGGGCTGACGGAATCCGATCCGGAGCCGCGACCGTAACGGAGCGGTTTCCGCAGAAGCACAACGGCATCTGGAACAAAAAGTGGCTGGAAATCCGATGATCGAACTCGACGAACATGTAAGGAGACTGGAGAGCGCCGACGAAGCCGAGCGCATCTACGCGGCCGAGGACATCGGGTACGCCAATCGCGCGGAGGGCGTTCCGCCGCTTCTGGAACGCCTTCCCGCGGAGTCTTCGCGCGCGGTGCGGGAAGCCATCTTCGCGGCCTTGGAGAGCATCGGGGACGACGCCGTCATCGAGGGTGCGATCCGCCTCTTGGGCAGCGACGATTCCTTCCTCCGCAACCAGGCGGTGGAGCTGCTGCGCCATCGTGGACCTCGCGTGATTTCATTCCTCGGCCACGCGTTTCCCGAGGCGGAGAGCAACGAGCGCAAGTTGATCCTCGACGTGCTGGCCGCCGTCGACGGCCCCGGCGCGTCCGAGATCTATGGCCGGGCCCTCGCGGACGGCGACCTGAACGTCGTGATCACAGCGGTCGAGAACCTGGGCAACGCCTGTAAGACGGAGTTTCGCGGGTACATCGAGGAGGTGGTCGGCGCATGGCACCCCATGCTGACCGGAGCCTGTCTGGAAACACTGGCACAGATCGGAAACGCACACTCTTTGGACGTGATTCGCTCCCACGCCGGAGGCCCCGTCGCCGACTTTCTCCTGCCGTCCTATCTCAGGGTACTTGGCGCCCACGGCGACAAGGAGGACCTCGCCGAGGTGGCCCGGATGCTGGAGTCGCGCGGCCCGCACCTTCAGGCTTCCATCCTGGACGCCATCACGATGCTGCGGCAACGCCATCCGTCGGCACCCCTGCCGGAATCCCTCGTGGAGCCTCTCCAGAGAATCGTTCGAACCGGCAACTCGCTCATTCTTCGACGCCAGGCCCTCCGCTTGCTGGAAGGGCTTACTCGGCAGGACGGAGTGGCCGGGTTCCTGGCGGCTTGGCAGCCGCGACTGGAGAACGACGGTGCCTGAATTATCCTCTGAACAGTTCGAGAAACTGACCCGGAAGATCTACTCGGAGTTAGGCCTTCAGTTCGAGGAGAACAAAGGTTATTTTCTGCAGAAGCGGGTCGAGAAGCGTATGGAGAAGCTGGGTTTCGACGACCCGCAGAAGTACCTCTTCATGCTCTGCTATGCCGACCCGGACGGGCTGGAAATGCAGGCGTTGGCAAACCTGATTACCACCAACGAAACGTACATGTTCCGCGAGTATGAGCAACTCGCTGCCTTCGCCGACTACTGCCTTCCCGAAGTTCTCTCGGCCAAAGAGGCCCGCGCCGAGCAAACCCTCCGAATCTGGTCGGCCGGCTGCGCGTCCGGGGAAGAAGCCTATACTCTGGCTATCATCTTGCGGGAGGTGTTCCCGCAATCGCAATTCTGGAACTGCGAGATTGTCGCCACCGACATCGATCAAAACGCTTTGAACCAGGCCGCCAGGGCCCGCTACGGTTCGCGGTCCGTGAACGAGGTTCCGCCCGAGTACAAGGCAAGACACTTGATCGCCAACGGCGACTCGTACACCGTGCGTCCCGGCACGGCATCCCTGGTCACACTACAGCACCTGAACCTCCACGACCGCATCGCCATGCGCGCCATGAAAGACTTTGACTTCGTATTTTGCCGCAACGTGCTGATCTATTTCGACGACCGGTCCCGGAAGATGGTGGTGGATCAATTCTATAACGCTCTGAACCGGGGAGGGTATGTTTTCCTGGGGCACTCCGAGTCGGTCGGAAGGATCTCCTCGGCATTCAAGCTGCGGAGGTTCGGCCCTCACCTGGTTTATATCAAGGAGTAGGTCTGCACCATGAAAAAGACCATTCTCATCGTGGATGATTCCGAGTTTGTCAGGAACTACCACGCCTACATTCTCCAGCAGGCGAGCTTCACCGTAATCACCGCCATGGACGGGAGCGACGGCCTGGAGAAGCTTTACACCCACGCCTGCGATCTGATCCTGACGGACATCAACATGGGGCGCATGGATGGGTACGAGTTTATCCGGCGCGTGCGCGCCGAGCCGAGATACCAGGAGCTGCCGATCATTATCGTTTCTACCGAAAGCCAAAGCATGGACAAACTGAAGGGGTTCGAGGCCGGGGCGAATCTCTACCTGGTGAAACCGTGTTCGCCGGAGATGATGGTCGAGAACCTCCGCATGGTTCTGGCCACCGATGGAGACGTAGCGTGAAAGAGGGCGAAGCCGATGCCGTTTGCGGTTCATAAGACGGAAAACAGGCTCAGTCTGGAGCTAGAAGGAGAGGTGACCATCCGGCACGCCGGGGACCTGGCGGCCAAGATCGGGGAGGCCTTGGATGGCTGCGTCTCGGTCGTAGTCGATACGACTCGTTTGCAGGACGTCGACACCAACATCCTTCAACTGCTGTGTTCGCTGCACAAAACGGCGCCGGCGCTTTCTTTCCACCAACCCTCCCCGGAATTCCTGGCCGCCGTGGACCGATGCGGCTTGCGGCGCGAGCTGCTCGGCGGGGCTCGGGAGGGGGCGTGAAGAGAATCATGACGATAGACGACTCGGCCAGCCTGCGCCAGATGGTGACGTTCACTCTGGAAGGCGCCGGCTTCGAGGTGGTCCAAGCGGTGGATGGCCGGGACGCGCTGGCAAAACTCCAGGGTCGCGACATCCATCTATTCCTGGCGGACCTGAACATGCCCAACATGGATGGCATCGAACTGACGCGCCAACTTCGGGCAATGCCGTCTTACAAATTCGTTCCCATCGTGCTGTTGACTACCGAATCGCACGCGGATAAGAAGCAGGAAGGCAAGGCTGCCGGGGCAACCGGCTGGATCGTGAAACCGTTCGATCCGGACAAGCTGCTTGCGGTGGTGAACAAGGTGATGCGCTGATTGGCGACACGAGGGAGAGAGGTCCGGTAGAGACGATGTCGGCCGACATATTGGAACGAATGCGGGTCGCATTTAGAGCCGAGGCGCTGGACTTGCTGGCTGAACTGGATACGGCGCTACTGACACTGGAGGTGGAACCGGGGAATACCGAGCTGGTGCATCGGGTGTTCCGCGCCATCCACACCATCAAGGGATCAGGGGCAACCGCCGGTTTCGCGCGCCTCGCCGAGTTCTCGCACCGTGTGGAAGAGGCTTTCGATCTGGCGCGTGAAGGCCGCCTGGCAGTCACTTCCGACCTCATCGATTGCGGACTCAGCGCTTGCGATGTAATCCGCACGATTCTGGACGAGGAACGGGAGGGGGGAGAAGTGCCAGGAGAAGGGGCGGTCACCAAGGCGCTGACCCGTCTATTGCCCCCTGCCGGAACGCCGCAGAAATCCTTCCGCGAAGCGTCCCCGGTCCAGCCTGCCTCTGAGAGCCGGACCGCGTACGAGATTGTCTTCCGCCCGAACCGCGAGCTGTTTTGTTCCGGAACGGACCCGGTTACGCTGCTGGACGAGCTGCGCGGGTTGGGACCGGCTCACATCACGGCCCGGGCCAGTCACGTCCCCGTTTTGGCATCTTTGGATCCTGAGTGCTGTTACCTTTGGTGGGAAATCCTGCTGGTGACGGACCGAGGGGAAGCCGCAATCCGGGATGTCTTTGTCTTTGTGGAGGACGACTGCGAGATCGGCATCCGAAAGTTAGAAGATCAGGTTTCCGCGGTGGCGTTGCTGGGGACCATCCCGGCCGAGTCGCTCGAACTGTTTGTGCTGGAATGCGAGGACCATCTCGCTTCCATCGAAAGCCATGCCCTACTCCTGGAGCGAGATCCCGCGTCGCGGGAAAGCCTTGACGCCCTCTTCCGCAGCGTGCACAGCGTGAAGGGGATTACCGGCTTACTGCTCGGGGACGTGAATAGCTCGACCCTGGCCGCAAATCATCCGCTACCGCTGTTGATGAGGGTCGCGCACGCTCTCGAATCGCTTCTCGATCCTTTTCGGGGCGTCTCGCAGACGCTGGAACGCGAGATGGTCCAGACGGTACTGGACACCCGCGACGCGATGCGGGGGCTGCTCGAGAGCCTGGCCCATCAGAGCCCGCCGGCCCCGCTGCCGGCCAGTCTGCTGCAGCGCCTGCAACTGAAGATTGACGCCGTCACCGCGGCGGCCCCGGCAGGCGAACGGACCTCCGCGTTCTTGAACACCGCATCGCAGTGCGTGGAAATGATGGGGAGCTGTCTGCGGAGCATCGAAAGTGGCGGCGGCGCGACGGAATCCGTTCTCCAAACGTATCTGCGCGGCCTGAAGACACTGGCTGCGGCGGCCACCTATCAAAAGCGCCCCGATCTGGAAGAGCCCGTCGCTCTGCAACTGAAGATCTTGGATGCCGCGATGCGGGCGGGCGGGGCGATCGGCCGACAGGACAGGGCGACATTGAGCGCAGCCTTCCAATCCGCTTGCTACGCCGTGGACCGCGTGAAGCGGCAAAGCGCCGCGCCGCAGGGCGAAGCGCCGGTGGCGGAAGCAGAAGTGCCAATGGACTCCGCGGCCGTCGCCCGCACAACTTCGGCGTCTTCCCCCACGATCCGCATCGAGCAGGAGAAATTAGACCGGTTGATGAGAGTGGTCGGCGAGCTTCTGGTGGCTCGCGGCGCCTTCCCCGTGCTCGTCCAGAAGCTCACCAACGGCGCCGAAGCGAGCGTCGTGGCCAAGGAACTGAAAGAAGCCGGAGCCGGCATCTCCCATATCGCCGAGGAACTCCAGGCCAGCGTGATGTCGATCCGCATGCTGCCGGTCAAGACGGTCTTTCAGAGATTTCCGCGCCTGGTGAGAGATTTGGCGCGCAGTCTCGGCAAGGAGGTTCAGTTCGCGGTGGAAGGAGAGGGTATTGAACTGGACAAGACCATCCTGGAACAGATCGGCGACCCGCTGGTGCATCTGGTCCGCAACGCTGTCGATCACGGCGTGGAGGCGCCCGGCGAGCGCAAGACTCAAGGGAAGAGTCCTGCGGGCCAGGTGACTTTGAGGGCCATGAATCAGGCTGGGGCGGTGGTGATCGAGGTGGTTGACGACGGCCGCGGGCTGGATGCCGAGGCGCTCAAGGGAAAAGCCGTCGAGAAGGGGCTGCTGACTCTCGATGCCGCGGCTTCCATGAGCGAGGTGGCCGCTTTTCAGTTGGTCTTCCTGCCCGGGCTGACCACCGCGCAGAAAGTGACCGAAGTCTCAGGCCGGGGCGTGGGCATGGATGTTGTCCGCAACAACATCCGCAACCTGCAAGGCACGATCGATATCCAGTCCAAGCGTGGCAGCGGCACGACGTTTTCCATCAAACTGCCCACCAGCCTCATGATTTCCAAGGGCATCCTCCTCGAAGACGGCTGCGAGGAGTACGTCCTTCCCCTTGGCAGCATCCGCGATATGGTCAAGATCCCGGCGGCGGAACTGCACCGATACCGCGGATCGCGGATTGTCCAGATCCGCGGCGACATCTATTCCATCGTCTCCCTGGCGGAGTTGTTCGGATTGCGCGCTAAGGAGTCGCCTGAACTTTCCATCGCCATCGTGGAGGCCGGAAGGGTCCGCTATGGCCTGATGGTGGACCGTTTCGTGAGCGAGGTAGAGGTAATCGTGAAGCCTCTGGCCGGCGGACTGGAGGAATGCAAGGAATTCCAGGGCGCGGCCATCATGGGAGACGGCCGTGTGGTGCTTGTGCTGAACCCGTTGGAGTGTCACCGCCTGGAGCGAGCCCGGCGCGTCTAATCGACCTGCTCGCCGCCCATACGGGTCCTGCGCCACGCGCGGGCCGCCATGGTCCGCAATGAGCCGTGCCTTAGCCGGGCCGATGCCCTTCACATCGGGATGGTTGGCCAGGAAGTTCGCCAGGCCGTCCGCGTCCATTTCGAGGTCGTATGCGAGGCACGCCGTGCACGAACCCCTTCCAGTTCCCGCGCGCTCCGTCGAACCTGGGTCGCGGGCAACAGCCGCATGGGGCCGTCATGATCCTGGTGAGGGTGTGACAATGCTACCCCCACTAGGTCCGCGACCGTGAAGTCCGTTTCTTTACGGTAGCGGCATCTACCTGTAACTGAGCCGCGACCGTAAGGGAGCGGTAGCAACGCATCACGCGGTCGAGGTACTAGGCTGGGGTCCGCTTGGAAGATCCCGTCTACTTGCGGCAGCAAATCGGACGTGGCCTCCTCAGCGTCGAGAGGCAAGCCCAGATCCAGGATCAGCCCGCGCGCCGTCCTGCTCCAATTCAACGCAGGTGCCGCCGATCTGCTTAGCGCCGCGGTGGATGCAGACCCTCAAGCGGCTCGCCCCGCTTGAAGCCCAGTCGGCGGCGCTGAGGTTTGTCCATCACCTGTTCCCGCCGGATTCTACCATGAACAAGACCTGGAACTCCTATTCGAAAATCGGCTCAAGCGGCTTCCGCATCCCCGGAACCTGATTCACCGGGCCAACGGCCCAATTTCCGCCGCTCCCACCGTGGTTTAGACTCCGTTCCTTGCTTCCCGCCCCTCTGGGCGTGATAGTCTCAACCCAGTGACATGCCTGATTTCGCAAGCGCATCCAAGACTCGGAAGCCGCGCCGGCGATTTTTGCCAAACGAAGCCATTTTGGACTGGGAACCACTCGGAATCAGCTACTTACATGCGTTGCGGATGGCTTTGTTCCGGGAACGCGACATCGGCATCAGCCCGGAACATCTGGACAGCCGAGTACTCGTAAATGTCTTCGACGATGAGTTGGCCGCCCGAGGTCTGGCATCGCTCGTCCGCACCCAAACTCAGAGATCCTCCGGACGGAGGCCCGTGTCCTTCGCGATCTTGGCCAGTCCCGCCGGGCCGACCTTTTCGCCGTCGTGAAAGCAGAACGTGAAGTTCGCCCAGCCCGGACGCTGCAGCTGCCGATGAGACCCGACCTCTCTGTTAAGCGTCCATCCGAGACGCAGCAGAGCGGCGTAGACTCGCTTGGCTTTGGTCGCGCGCCAAACGCTCACCCGGCGAAGAGCACCTTCAGCGGGTCGGGTATGTCCTCGCCGCTCTCAATCATGTCAGCCAATACCTGAAGAGCGATCGACTTGGCCTTGCGGACTGCTTCAGCCTCGGTGCTGCCGTACGCCATAACTCCCGGAAGATCCGGGACAGCGGCCAGGATTCGACCGTCGTCTTCGTGTTCGATTTCGGCGCGGATCGGTTGGATCTCTACCATGGCCACCTTCATTCTATCCGAACGGGCAGCGGTTCAGAGACCATAATCCCCGGAACGTGAATCCTTCGAAAACGCCGACCTATTAGTCCCGTTAGTCCCGCAGATGCAGCGACTTCGGCGCTCGGAACCCGGTTCGGAAGCGGCCAGCCCGCCGGTGGCGTTTTCATCCGTCGTTGTGGCGGACCCGCAGCCGCCGCAATGGGGGATTCACCAGGCCAACGGCTCAATTTCCGCCTCTCCCGCCACAATTTGGACTCCGTTCCCTGCCGCTCGCCCCTGGGGGCGTGATAGTCTCAACCCGGTGCGTTACGGATGGCTTTGTTCCGGGAACGTGATATCGCTATCGGCCTGGAACATTCGGAAAGCGGAGTACTTGTAGACGTCCTCGACCACGAGCACGCCGCCGGAGGTCTGGCGATGCACCACCGACGCCGGCGCCAGGTATCCGCGCGGGGTCATCGCGTAATCCACCCGCGATTCATCCCGGATCGCCGCGCCGCCTTCGTCGTGCTCGGAAACGAGGACGATCCTCAGAGGGAGCCCGTCGCTCTCCCGCACCCAAAGCTCGCCCTCGAGCGGCTGATGGATCGCTTTTCGCTTCTCGAGGATCAGGAGCGATGCCGCGCCCCGGATCTGCTTGAACGCCCAGATTCGCGCCGGATCGGCGCCCACCTGGCCGCTGCCGGCCGGCGTGAACGAATAGTCCTGGAGCCTCGGCCGGGTAAAGAGCAGCAGAACCTGCCCGAAATCCGCCGCGGCGCCGCGGAGCCCGTACTTCTCAAAACTCTCCAGCATTCGCTTTTTCGCCCGATCGTCGTCCGACCGCAGCCCGGAACTCAGGGTGCGCCGGGCATTTTCCGGCGTCAGAACCGGCCGATTGTCGACCGAGATGACCTGGCGAAACTCGTGCAGGGCGCCGGGGGCCTCCGCCAGCGTCGAAAAGGCGTACTCGGAAATGATCTCGCGAGTGCGGTATTGTGGTTTGGGCGGCTCCAGTGCATCATTCCCCAGTCGGGGACGGAATCGCCTTGGGGGCTTTCTGGTCCGCTGCACGAGCTTTTCCCGCGCGAGGATTTTTGGCGCGGTCAGGCGGAAGACTTCGGCCTCTTCGGAGACGCGGGAAAGCGCCTGTTCCAGTGGCTGTTCCGGCGCCGGAGCGGCCATGGGCGCGACGAGAAGCAGTAAGAGTCCGGCCCCCACAGACCGATTCTAGCGCGTGGAATCGGAGCATCATCGGGTACTGCCCGGAGGCGCCCGCGGCGTCCGTGGCCGCCCTGTTCTAGGATCTAAATTGAGGCGTGTGCGGATTATAGTTGCGGCGGGCCGCAATCGTCGCTAGAATCATTCATTTCGTACAGCTCCCTGGAGGATTCATGTCGGTTGAGCAAAAGGTGAAGCAGATCATTGTCGAGCAGCTCGGGGTCGACGAGGCGCAGGTGGACAACACCGCCTCCTTTGTGGACGATCTCGGCGCCGACTCCCTGGACATCGTCGAACTGATCATGGCGTTCGAAGAGGCCTTCGATCTGGATATCCCGGACGAGGAAGCCGAGAAGCTCGCCACCGTCAAGGATGCGATCGACTACGTCGAAAGCAAGATGGCCAAAAAGTAGCGCCCCGATCACACCGGGTTTCCCATTCAAAGGAGCGGAGCTTTGTCGCGCAGGGTAGTCGTTACAGGTATCGGCCTGGTGTCTCCTCTCGGCATCGGCACGGATGAGACGTGGGAGGCAATCCGCCTGGCGCGGAGCGGTATCGGTTCGATTACCGCGTTTGACGCCTCCGCTTTCACCACCCGCATCGCCGGAGAGGTGAAGGGGTTCGAACCCGAGAAGTACATCGATCGCAAAGAGATCAAGAAGATGGGGCGATTCATCCAGTTCGCCATCGCGGCGTCGGATTTCGCCCTGTCGGCCTCGGGCTTGAAGGTGACCGCGGACAATGCCGAGCGGGTCGGCGTTTACATCGGCAGCGGCATCGGCGGCTTCGAGGTCATCGAGCGGGAGTTCGAGAACCTGCTCAGAAGCGGCCCGAGACGCATCTCCCCGTTTTTCATCCCGGCCACCATCATCAATCTCGCTTCCGGATACGTGTCGATCCGGAGCGGCGCGAAGGGGCCGAACTCCGCTACGGCCACCGCCTGCACCACCAGCGCCCACTCCATCGGAGATTCCTTCCGGATGATTCAGCACGGCGACGCGGACGTGATGATTTGCGGCGGCGCCGAGGCGCCCATCTGCCGGATGGGAATCGGCGGATTCGCGGCCATGCGGGCGCTTTCGACCCGCAATGACGAGCCCGAGCGCGCCAGCCGGCCTTGGGACAAGTGCCGCGACGGTTTCGTGGTGGGGGAAGGCGCCGGAATCGTGATCCTCGAGGAACTCGAGGCCGCGCTGCGGCGCGGCGCGCCGATTCTGGCCGAGCTGGTCGGCTATGGCATGAGCGGCGACTCCTATCACATCACTTCGCCTCCCGAGGACGGCGATGGTGCTTTCCGGGTCATGCGCAGCGGCTTGAAGGACGCCGGCATCGAGCCCGAAAAAATCGATTACATCAACGCGCACGGAACGTCCACCGACGTAGGGGATCGCGTCGAGACGCTGGCGATCAAGCGTTGCTTTGGCGACCACGCTTACAAACTCGCGGTAAGTTCGACTAAATCGATGATGGGGCATCTGCTCGGCGGCGCTGGCGGAGTCGAAGCCGGCCTCACCGTGCTCGCAATCCGCGATCAGATCGCGCCCCCGACCGTCAACCACGAGGTCCCGGACCCCGACTGCGATCTGGACTACGTTCCCAATCGCCCGCGGCCGATGCGGATCGATTACGCCCTCTCGAACTCGTTCGGCTTCGGCGGCACCAACGGCTGCCTCATCTTCAAGCGCTTCACGGAATAACGGAGGAAACCGCGCGCTGACGTTATTGCTTGTCCATCCCGGCCGCCGCTCGCGAACGTTTCTGCACCGCAATCGCGGCTCGGGTTTTCTCTATGAACTGCTTGTAGAGAGCTATGCTCTCGTCAAAGCGCTTTCTAAACTCGGGGGCGGAATCGTCCATGAAGGTGAGCTTGCGATTAACAATAGAGATGGCTCTGGCATGGCTTGCGGCAAAGGCATAGAGGGCTATCGCGCTGCAGCCCATTGCTGTTCGAGAGCGCCGGAGGCCACCTCCCCTTCTGACTGAGATTGCACGGCCTTCAGAAAGCTCGAATCAGGGTCAATGCGCATCATACGATCAAGGAAGTCCCGCTCGGCTTTTTGTTGCAGAGCAAAATACGCCGAATCGGCGTCAACGCTCTTCTTCAACGCAGCGGACGTGGCATTCATCACACTCGCACTTGCGAAAGACTCCACGTCGTACGGAGTGGGAACAATAGGCTTGGTGCTGGCGGCGAGACGGCCATACTCCTGGCTGTTGTGCTCCTTGCGTCTCAGAAGCTCTATGAAGAGCCGCTTCTGCTCGGGATGAATTTCGTTCAGCGGCTTGCCGGAATAGGCCAGTTTCAGCAAGTCGTTGGGGTCTGTCGAATCCAAGCCGACTACCGCGGCACCCGCAGACGCCAGTGCGAGTACCACTGAACAGAGAATAAGCGAACGCGGAGTAGGCTCGTTCCTCCGCCTATTTCGCGCCATGATCGCATATAGCGTGGCGACGTTAAGCACTATGAACGACACCGGGGCGACGATCAATGCCACACCCCGGGTTGAGTCCCCCGAATCGTATCGCCAAATTACCATCACCGGGATGGTAACGTTGATGCAGACAACAGTGATCCAGTCCGCTCGCCTTCGCGAGGGAGCCTCGGCGGTGCTCGACACGTCCAACGCGGCCATTTTTATTTTCCGGTAGCCGTGCCACGCAACGTATATGCATGCCGGTACGGCGATCAGCTCTAAAATTCCAAAGAAGCGATCAGTCGATAAAGATGGGGACATCGCGTTTCTGATACCGCTCTCTATGGAGATGACCGCAGCTATCAGACCGAATGCAACCTGGACCTTGGGCCGGAGATATCCATCCTCAGCAAAGAGCCTCATAGCAACGATTACGGTATCGCGTTCGGCGTCACAGAGGCAGGGGGCATTCGCGATTTCGTCTGGGTTTGGGCGGAAACCCACCACGGGCGGTTGAACCCCACCTCACAGCAGCACCAGACCCCGCCGGATACCGATGGTGGCGGCTTCCGTGCGGCTCGAGGCGTGCAGCTTCGCCATGATCGAGGCCACGTGGAACTTCACCGTGTGTTCGGAGATCCCCAGTTTCCAGGCGATGGTTTTGTTGCCTTCGCCCTCCGCGAGCATTTGGAGCACTTCGGTTTCCCGAGGCGTCAGCGGCTCGACCGCCTCCGCCGGCAGGCCGCGGGTGGATGGTCCGAGGAGGGCCTCGACGCCTAGCGGATCGAGGGCCACCAGACCGGCGGCGGCCGCCTCGATGGCGGCGAGGATCTCCTCACGCGACGCGTCGCGCGGCAGGATTGCCCGGGCACCGAGCCGCAGCGCATCGCGGGTCCATTCAGGATCGCGGTCGCCGGAAAGAATGACGGCCGGCGCGGAGCTATCCGGCAGCGGCTCGCCGCCGTCGAAGACAATGACGTCCGGCTGAAGTTCCGCCGCGGCGCCGGAATCAGCCGAGCTTCCCACAATCTCGAACTGCCCGCTCGAGCGCACCAGGGACTCGAGGCCGGCTCGCGCCACGGCGGACTCCGCCACCACAAACACGCGAATCACGCCGCGGCCGCCCTGGCGGGATCCAGGCGCACGGTGACCTGGCGGGCGTTGCGGCGGTCTCCCCTCAGGAAATCCAGCGAGAGCCCGCGCGCGCGGCTGGCTTCGAGCGCATCGGCCAGATCGTCGGTTGAGTGGAAGGCGCGCCCCGCGACGCCCAGCAGCAAATCGCCGGTCAGCAGGGACGCGGCCTCGGCCACACTAGCCGGGAGAACCTTCAGCACCAGCAATCCCAGCCGCCGCTGATTCTGAAAGTCCACCGGCACGGGCTGGACCACAACTCCGAGCGAAACGCTGGAGCTGCCACGCCGGAGGAATTCCGTAACCGTATTGCTCGGCACGGCGAGCGCCAGGCCGCCGGCAATCATCGTGTTAATGCCGATCACCCGGCCCCGCGCATCCGCCAGCGGCCCGCCCGAGTTTCCCGGCGCGAGGCGCACATCGGCCTGGACCCAGCTCCGCGAGCCGAGACCGCGGAGCGGACCGAGAGCGTGGACTACACCCGTACTGAGCGCTCCGGTGAATCCCAGCGGATTGCCCACCGCCATGACGAGCTCTCCGGGCCGCAACCCGCTCGAATCGCCCGAGGTCGCGGCGGGAAGGCCGGCCGCGCCATCTATGCGGAGACTCGCCAGGTCGCGCCGCGTGTCGCGCGCCGTTACCGAGGCTTCGAGCTTGCGGCCGTCCCATAACTCGGCCATCGCGCGCTCGGACCGCGCGACATGCGCGTTGGTGACCAGCAGGCCGTCCGAGCTCCAGAGGACGCCCGATCCACTGCCCTCGCGGCCTCCCTCGATGCGAAGATGCACCGTGGAGCGCCGCAGGCGTTCCGCGACTTCTCCCAGACCTTCCGGCCCCATATTATGCCCCCCTCCGCGGCCGCTCGCTGACCGCAACGCTCAGTTCAACCAGCTCGCCGCCGCGAATGAGCGCGGCCTTCACGGCGCGGCCAATCGCCTCGGCTCCCAGCGCGGCCTGCACGTGGTCGGTGTCGCTGACGGGCTTGCCGTCGAGCGCAATCAGAATGTCTCCAATCAGCGCGCCGGCCGATTCCGCCGGCCCCGCGGGCTCGACGTTCAGAACGATCAGGCCCACGGACTGGGCGAGCTTCAGCTTGCCTTTGAGATGTTCCGGCAGCTCGACCGGTTGCAGCCCGACCCCGAGATAGCCGCGCGCCACGCGTCCCTGGGTCAGCAGGTCGGTCGCGACGCGCTCCAGGGTCGCGAGCGGGATCGCAACTCCGGCGACCCGCGAGAGCGCGCTGGTCGCGAGTCCGAGCAGCTTGCCGCCGGAGTCGACCACGGCGCCGCCCGAGACGCCCGGATACAGCGTGAGATCGAGACGGACGTAGGAATCGATCAGGCCGCCACGCCAGGTGCGCCATGCGTCCGCAATGGCGCTGATCACGCCCATCGATGCGACGACGCCGGTCTCGGCGCCACGCCCCACCGCGAGCGCGATTTCTCCGAGCTTCGGCGGGGCCGCGCCCCGCTCGGCCACGGCTACGTCCGGGCACTCGGCCCGGAGCACCGCGAGGTCCGTGCCTCCGTCCCTGCCCGCCAGCGTAGCCGGCACAGTGCGGCCGTCCGGCAGCGTGATGGTGATGCCCTCATCCCTCCGCAACGTGTGCTCGGCTGTCAGGATCACACCGCGATCCCAGTGCACGCCGCTCGAACGCATCCGCTCCCGGCCGTTCACGGCGACGACACATCGCCCGGTTCGCTCGACCGCCCCGGCGAGTTCGCTCGATAGCGCGGCCAGTGAGTGTTCCATATTTCCTCCTGACACCAGGATGCGGCGGCGCGGGCCGCGCGCACATCGCCCAATCGGCCAGGAGCCAACCTGGAAAAACCGGCAGGTGGCCGCCGGGCGCTTGAGAAGGCCCGAAGTCAGATTAAAGAATATTAAACGTTTATTAACCTACAAATGCACCGGGGTGTATCCGCACGGTGTGCATTTGTGAGAAAATAGCAATCAATTGGCTGGATGTCAGAGTCGCCTCGTGAACGCCCGCAGCTTGAGCCTATCGTGGCTGGAGTTCTGTCTGTTCAGCCTGATTTGAGGCCCGCCGGCGCCAAGCGCCCACGCGGACCCAAACCTTGGGGATAAAGGAGTTCGGATCGATGAGGCTCTACATTGGGAACCTGCCCTACAAGGCGACAGAGACGGACCTGGAAAGCTGGTTCAGCCAGGCCGGGATTGCCGTGGACAGCGTGAACGTCGTGCGAGACCGGTTTTCCGGTGAGGCGCGCGGGTTCGGGTTTGCCGAAATTGGGAATGACCAGGAGGCAGCCCGGGCGATTTCGAGTTGCAACGGCAAACAATTCATGGGGCGGCCGCTGGTGATTAATGAAGCCCGTCCGATGGCTTCCGGCGGAGGGGCAGGCGCCGGCGGCGGGGGCGGCGGCATGCATCGCGGTCCCCGCGCGAGCGGTTTCCGGCGCGAGCGCTTCTAGTACCTCGACCGCGTGATGCGTTGCTACCGCTCCCTTACGGTCGCGGCTCAGTTACAGGTAGATGCCGCTACCGTAAAGAAACGGAGTTCACGGTCAAAGGCCTAGCGTAGTGCGGCGCAAGTAAGGACATATATAGAGGACACCACGCAGGCAGTTTTTCGTGGCGCAAACACTCGTGTTTGCCGCGTCGAGACTCTCTCGACGCTCCGGTGCCGGCACGAGTGCCGACACGGCAGGCTGAAGCCCGCGCCACGCCGCTCGGAATAGCCGTCAATCTCGATGCCGCACTACTCTAGTGCGCGGCCCGGGATAAGGATTTCGCCGAACTTCCAGGCCGGGCATTCGGCGCGGCGGCGTCTGGCGCGGCGAGGACCTCAGCGGGCGTGCGTGAGGATCGCTTCGGCGATCGCGTCAAGCGGCAGAATCGAATCCACGGCGCCCCGCTTGATCGCCTCGTTGGGCATTCCAAAAACGACGGAAGTCGCTTCATCCTGGGCGATCGTGGCTGCTCCGGCCTGTTTCATTTCGAGAATCCCACGGGCGCCATCGTCGCCCATCCCGGTCATAATGACCGCGACCGCGTTTGGTCCCGCGTAGCGCGCCGCGGAACGGAACAGCACATCCACCGAGGGACGGTGCCGGGAAACCAGCGGTCCATCCTTTATCTCGACGTAGTACCGCGCGCCGCTTCGCTTGAGAAGCGCGTGGTGATTGCCCGGCGCAACCAGCGCGCGTCCGCGCAGAACGGTGTCGTTGCTCTCCGCCTCTTTTACGGAGATTTGGCACAGGCTGTCCAGACGGTTGGCAAACGCCCGTGTGAATATCTCGGGCATGTGCTGCACGACTACAATGCCGGGAGCGTCGGGGGGCAGAACTTCGAGCAGCGCGCGAAGAGCCTCGGTGCCCCCGGTCGATGCGCCGATGACCACGACCTTATCGGTGGTTTCGAGCATGGCGCCCCTGGCGCGGGAAAGAATGGCGTCCGCGGTGAGCTTCGGCTCCACGGCGCGGCGCGGCGTGGAAGGGCGCAAGCGCGCCGCCGCGGCCGCCTTGACAGCTTCGCAGAGGACCACACGCGACTCCTCCAGAAATTGTTTGGTCCCCAGGCGAGGCTTGGCGATAATCTCCACGGCCCCGTACTCGAGCGCTTTGAGCGTGGTCGGCGCGCCTTCTTCGGCAAGAGTCGAGCAAATGACCACGGGGATCGGGTGCTGGCTCATGAGTTTCTGCAGGAACGTCAGGCCGTCCATGCGGGGCATCTCGATGTCCAGCATGATCACGTCCGGCACCTGCTCGCCGATCCGCCCGGCGGCGACAAAGGGATCGCTCGCCGTGCCGATCACCTCGATGGCCGGGTCTCCGGATAGCACGTCGCTCAGGGTTTGGCGAACCACCGCGGAATCGTCCACGATGAGGACGCGAATTCTTGGTTTGCTCATGGCGTCATTGTCCGATCCTTAAAGTGCGTGAAGCCGCCGTTCAATGGCAAGGTTTGTGGCATGGCCCTAGCCGGTGGACCAGCACTTCGCCCGTCCCGGTGTGGAAGTGAATTCTCCGGCCGCAGACTCCGCCCAGGTCGGATGCGGATACCGCGAGTCCCTCCTCGGCCAGGACCTCTGCCGCCGCCTGGCGATTCAGGGCGCCCACGGTGGGTCTGCCCGGACGGGTTCCGGCAGCGCAAAGCACGTCGGCGCCCCCGAAAACTTTCACCTCCAGTTCCCGCCGCGAGGCCCCAAGTGAGTCAAACTGCTCGAGCAGGTGGCGAATGCTGAAGTCCACATAGCGGTGCCCTTCGGAGGGGCTGGAGCCCGGGGGCCAGACTTGCGGGCATCTCGGCAAGACGCCATGGCAAAGCGCACCGGCGCCCAATCGCGCGCTCCAGAAGGTGACCCCCACGCACGATCCGAGGATCGTGCGCAAAATCGCGGGGCCGCGAGCCAGGTACAGTTCTCCCGGCTGAAGATTCAGGTCCGGCAAAATGGGCACTGGCTCGCTCATCCAGTGTTCCTGTAGACGGCCGGCGCGACGGGAACCAGAGGCAGGTCCATGCCTTGCAGGGACTCGGAATGGCCCGCGAAGAAGTATCCGCCGGGCGCCAGTTGCCGCGTGAGCTTTTCGAGAAGCCGCAACTGCGTCGGGCGGTCGAAATAGATGATGACGTTGCGGCAGAAGATGATTTCCGGCGGCTCGGTCAGGCCGAAATCGGCGTCCATGAAATTGACGCGCCGGAACTGGATCAGGGCGCGCACCTCGGGAACAATGCGAAGCACGTCCGCTTCCGGATTGCGGCTGCGCATGAAGTACTTGCGCCGAAGGTTCAGGGGAACGGGCCGCACCGTCTCGGACTTGAAAATGCCGGCGGCAGCCCTGGCCAGCACGGCGGTCGAGATATCGGTTGCCAGCACGCTGAACCGGAAGCCGGGGCACTCGCCGGCGTATTCGCTGAGGACCATGGCCAGCGTATAGGGCTCCTCGCCGGTGGAGCAGCCGGCGCTCCAGACCAGCGATTTCCGGGTGGCGCCCTTGCGCTCGGCGAGGTCCGGCAACGCTCTGGACACGAGGTAGTCGAAATGGGCGGCCTCGCGAAAGAAATCGGTCTTGTTGGTGGTGAGGACGTCGATCAGGTGGACGATCTCACGTTCCTTTCCGTCGAACGCGAACACGCGATCGCAGTACTCCGAGAACGAAGGAATGTCGAGGCTGCGCAGCCGGCGCTTGAGCCGGATCTCCATCATGGTCTTCTTGTCCGGACCCAAGTTGATCCCGGACTCGTTATAGACCAGGCTGCGCAGCCTCTCGAAATCCGCGTTGGACAACGCTTCGTTCCGGGTACTCATGGGGTGGAGAGGAAGCGGGGCCGCGGCCGGGCGGCCCCTGGCTGTCAGGCGTGTACTTCAGCCAGCGTCTTGTTCCCTTCCGCGCCTCGGACCGCCGACAACTCCTCGGCGGAGAAAACGCGGTCGATATCCAGGATCATGATGAACTGCGTGTCGCGCTTCCCCATGCCCTTGATAAAGTCGGTTCGGATCTGCGTGCCCATCCGGGGCGCCGGCTGAATCTGCTCCGGCTCGAGGTCGATCACTTCCTCGACCGAATCGGCCAGGGCGCCGATGACGGTCGATTCGCCGTCGATCAGCATCTCCACGACCACGATGCAGGTGTTGACCGTTTTCTCCGTCTTCGACATCTCGAAACACAGCCGCAGGTCCACGACCGGCACCACATTGCCGCGGAGATTGATGACTCCGCTCATGAAATCGGGTGTGCGGGGAATCTTGGTGATGGTGGTGAAATCGAGCACTTCCCGCACCTTGGAGACGTCGGTTGCGAACACCTCGTCCCCTAACTTGAATGTGAGGTACTGCCGCGTATCGGTAATTTCGGTAACGCTCATGATTGGCTTCCTTTCGCGTCCTAAAGTTGAGGCGCGGGCTGGCAGGACCCGCGCCGCAGCGTCTCTAGAAGCGTTCGAATTCCTTATCCACCCGGTCGCCCGTCTCCCTCATCTTGAGAGCCACGCCGGATTTAGGGGTTTTCTTCGAGGCGGCGGGAGCGGCGCTATGGCCGACCGCCTCCTGCAGCTTGGCCAACGATGCGGAGGGCTTGGCCGCCGCGGAGCGCGCCGCCGGAGCTTGTCCGGCGTCTCCCGTGCGGAAGAATCCGAGCGCGGTGAGGAGCTGGTCGGACTGGCCGGTCAATTCTTCCGTGGTGGAAGCCATCTCTTCGGCCGCGGAAGCATTCTGCTGAATGACCTTCTCGAGCTGTTGCAGCGCCTTGTTGATCTGCTCGGAGCCGGTGTCCTGTTCCTTGCTGGCCGCGGTGATTTCCTGCACCAGCTCGGCGGTCTTCTGGATGTCGGGCACGAGCTTATCGAGCATCTCTCCGGCCTTCTCGGATACTTTCACGGTCGTACCCGAAAGATTGTTGATTTCGCCGGCCGCCTTCTGGCTGCGCTCAGCCAGCTTGCGGACCTCGGCGGCCACCACGGCGAAACCCTTTCCGTGCTCCCCGGCGCGCGCCGCCTCGATGGCCGCATTCAGGGCCAGCAGGTTGGTTTGCCGGGCGATCTCCTCGATGATGGAGATCTTGGTGGCGATTTCCTTCATCGCCGCGACTGCTTCGAGAACGCACTTGCCGCTCTCCTGGGCGTCCTTGGCCGATTTGGTGGCGATCTTGTCGGTCTGCTGCGCGTTATCGGCGTTTTGCTTGATGTTGGAAACCATTTCCTCCATGGAGGAGGAGGCTTCCTCGGCCGAGGCGGCCTGCGCGCTGGCGCCGTTAGAAACCTGGACCGAGGCCGCGCTGATGGACTGACTCGCGGAGGAAACTTCGCCCGCAATGGTGCGGATATCCGTCACGGTGCGGGTAAGGCCGGCGACCATCGCGATCAGGGCCTGCATCAGCTTGTCCTGGGCGGAGCGCTCGCGCACGGCAACCGTCAGATTGCCCTGGGCGATCTCCTCGGCGGCGTGCGTGACGTCGTTCATGGCGACGATGAGCGTGTTCAGGTTGTTCTTGATGGTATTGAATTCGCCGTGGTAGGTGTCGGTGATCTGCGGCGGAAGGTCGCCCTTGCTGATGCGATCCACATAAGCGGCTGAGACATTGAGCGGGGTAATGACCGCGTCGAGAATGGCGTTGACTCCGCGCACGATGTTGGCATAGGCGCCCAAAAACTGATCCGGATTGCCTCGCTCAGCCAGCTTTCCTTCCTTCGAGGCTTCGGTCAGACGGGCGAGTTCCTTTTGGAGCCCCTGCAAGACCACGGCCACGTTGTTGACGGCCTGCTTCATCTTTTCGTGATCGCCCTTGTAAGTTTGCGCGATCAGCTCGTCGATCTTGCCGCCGGAGATTTGGGCCAGAATGCGGTTGCCTTCCCCGATCGGCAGCAGGATCGCATCCAGCATGGTGTTCACGCCGCGCACGATCTCGGCGTAGGCGCCGCGGAACTGGTCGGGTTTGCCGCGCTCGGAAAGTTGACCCTCTTTGGAGGCTTCGATCAGACGCGCCAGTTCCTTTTGGAGCGCCTGCAAGACCACGGCCACGTTGTTGACGGCCTGCTTCATCTTTTCGTGATCGCCTTTGTAGGTTTGCGCGATCAGCTCGTCGATCTTGCCGTTGGAGATCTGGGCCAGAATGCGGTTGCCTTCCCCGATCGGCAGCAGGATCGCATCCAGCATGGCGTTGACGCCGCGCACGATGTCGGCGTACGCGCCGCGGAACTGGTCGGGCTTGCCGCGGTCGGAGAGTTGTCCTTCCCTGGAAGCATCGGTCAGGCGCATCAATTCCTTCTGCAGGCCCTGCACAACCAGACCCACGTTGTTGACCGCCTGCTTCATCTTCTCGTGATCGCCTTTGTAGGTTTGCGCGATCAGCTCGTCGATCTTGCCATTGGAGAGCTGGGCCAGAATGCGGTTG
>Ga0326727_10008546_pt1 | contig 25881 bp, 17 predicted proteins | sample MB2enrmetagenome_FD_207643 | JGI IMG/M metagenome (GOLD analysis project Ga0326727, IMG submission 207643) | Lab enriched peat soil microbial communities from McLean, Ithaca, NY, United States - MB29MY | ecosystem: Environmental > Terrestrial > Soil > Wetlands > Peat | place: USA: New York...
TCGTAACCTGGAACAGGGCCGGGTGCCCCAGGCACGGCGCGTGTGCCTGGGTCTTGGGTTGCTCCCATCTGTGGCACAGACACTCCTGTCTGTGCTCCTGGGTTTCCCTCGCCCCTGTAGAGGCCGTTTTCTGGAGGACGCGCCGTATGTTGAAAACCGTCACCGCGTGAGACGCTGGATTTAGCGAGCGCCGAGACAGGGGCACCCGGCTCATTGCTGATGCAGCAATTTTGTGCGCCAGTCTCGGAGTACAATGCTAACGGAATGGCCGATCTAGCAACCGAAATACGCGCATTCCTCAGTTCGACCTTCGTAGACCTAAAGGAATTAAGAGCAGAGGTGTCGTATCGTCTGAGGCAAATATTCGGCGCGCAACTCATCACAATGGAATCCTTCGGCAGTGATGCTGCCCCACCCGAAATCTCGTCGATTCGGCGAGTGAGAGAATGCGACATATTTGTCGGCATTTATGCAGGACGATACGGAACCATTGATCCAAAAACCGGTAAGTCGATCACAGAACTTGAACTCGACGAGGCGGAAAGGGCGGTCAGCGCCGGAAATGTAACGGCGATCCTTGTGTATCTCTTGGATGACAAAGCCACCTGGCTCTCGCCCTGCGTTGATACTGAGGCGACAGCAGTTGCAAAGCTAGCTCATTTGAAAGAACGTGCTCGACAGCACACGATCACCACTTTCTACGATCCTGAAGACTTGGCATTTTCTGTCATTAAGGATGTCCTCTCAACAATTCGCAGTCGATTGGGTGCAGCACTTCCACATCCGCGGCATTTCAGCTTGCCCGAAGAGAGGGAACTCACGACGCCCATCGGAATGGAGTTTCTAACGAGCGCTGACAGACGACATCTATATGGCCGTCATCAGAAGATAGAAGAACTACTCAAGGCGCTTACTGCCAATCCCATCAGTTTGTTCTTGGGGAACTCGGGCTCAGGCAAGACCTCGCTCCTACATGCCGGCCTGATTCCCTTGGTTGCCACGAAGGGCTGGCTTCCCATCTACACGAGACCACTGGGACTACCTCGCGGAGACATCTCTGCTCAAATCTACACTTCTGTGTTTGAAGGACCTTCGTCCTACAGGGGCTCCGCTGTGCCTCTCCTACAGGAAGCCGCCGACGTTGTGCAGCCCCGGAAACCAATTTTGATCATCGACCAATTCGAAGATGTCCTGACCCCTCGAGAAGAAGAAGAGACCGAGCGGTTGGTAGCGGACCTACGCACACTTCGATATCTAAACCAATCGACTATCCGAGTCCTAGTGAGTTACAGGGCAGATCTGGAAGCACGTCTGGGCCAGTTTTGGCAGCTCATAAGCGGATCTCCTGAAGGTCTCCCGAGAGTCTACATTGGCGGTATCACTGCGGAAGATGCTTGGAAGAGTATCAAAAGTACGTGTTCCGATCTCAAGATAAAACTAAGCCTATCTGACAATGATGAACTCCAAATCGGGAAAGACCTTTTTTCACTCAGCAGAATGCACGGCGAGGAAGGAGTTTATCCGCCTTATATTCAAATGTTCATTGATCATGCTTGGCGGACTGTCCAGACAGGAGCCACGTCGTACTGCTTTGAAGATTACCGGAAGGCTGGTCGGATAGAAGGTATAACAGGGGGATACCTAACTCGCCTACTCACCTATGCAAACGACAAAGAAGGCCACATCCGATCAATTCTCGCCTCTCTTGTTCGGAGTTACGGAGTGAAGGCACAGAAATCTTTGAGCGAGATCGCCGCAGATGTGGGACTAACAGAAACCAAAAGCGAAGAGTTTCTTGAAAGACTAATAGATTTACGCCTCGTCAGACACCTGGGAGATCAATACGAAATTGCTCATGATTTCCTTGCTCATGAGATTTCGGCCAGGCTAGTCGATTCAGAGGAACGCGAATTTAAGCGATTTCGAGAGTTGCTCACGAACAAAGCTGGAGCGTTTAGCACGACTAAAGATCTCTTAACTGTGAGTGAAATGTTGGTGTTATTTAAGCACAAAGAGAGGGTGCTCCCTTCCGATATTGAACTAAAGCTGATTCTGGCATCTTGGGCGCGAGAAGAAGGTCCAGGGCTCTTCTGGCTTCTAGCCGCAAGCCCCACCAAACTGCTTGGACTGATCCATGGAATAGAAACTGAAAATAACCTCGATGATGAAGTGAAGGCGACCCTGGTGCTTCTTCGCCGAAAGATTAGTAATGCGCCACTGCGAGGTAAAGATTGGGCTCCTTTCAGGCGATATAAACTCGCCATGCAATTCATGGGGTTACTCGCGACGTATACCCTCGATTGCCCTGACTCTGTTCTTTCAGGGGCATTGCGCAGCAAACACAAAAGTGTACGGGCTGTGGTCATAGAAGCAGTTGCTCAAAAAATTGCAAATGGGGATCGGAAGTGGATTTCAGAACTAGGGAAGAGCGCTAGTCCTAACAGACGCGCGGCTTTTGAGACTCTAGCGCTCCGCCCCGACCTCAAGTTAACATCGAAAAAACAATTAGAACAAATGCCCCGTGCATTTCAGGAATTTATGCTCCTTCGAATGATCGCTGGCGCAAGGAGTGACGCAGAAGCACGATCCTCACTGAAAGTTCTAAATAAGTTCCGGCCTAAGGCACGTTCACGGCTACTCGCTAAGGCGTTGGTAACGTTTCGGACTAAAGGAGTTCGGCCGCTCATTTCAAAGCTACCCGAGCTAGGGGCAGATAACATGGCAGTCATTCTAAGGCCAGTTACTGGACCACTCACCAAAAAAGACTTTGCGGCCTTACTCCGAGCGTACAAGCAGTGGAACGAAAAAGAAGCCAGCGACATGGAACAACGTGACCGCGAAGAGCGTGCCTTCTCGGAGGACAAAGCGACCGTTTTATCCGAAACGATTTTGAGAACTGCAACGAGAAAAAATCTGAACCAACTCAGACAGACCTTGAACGAGATCATCTTGACACCTTCGGCGCAATACTTCGTCCTGGCCTTACTCCGCATAGGCAGCACAAAGGACGTTTCTCAAGTAATTCGCAAAGTCGAAACGTCAAATGGAGACGTCCGCTACTGGTTTCAGATTGAAGTTGCACGCTCTATTGAGAAAAGGATGATGGAACTGAGAAGGAAGCCTCCGCGACGGCTCCTGAGGATTCTCGCGAAGAAGGCCTTTTGGGAAAACCCACTTGCGGAGAAGTCGAATTTCTCAAAAAAAGACCTTCTTCACCTAAGACATGGATACAACAGAACTCTATACATTCGCCTAGTTGCTCATACCGCGATAGGCGCTGCAAGGTTAGAAGACAGTGACATACTGAGGAAGTTAGCAATGCACGACTACCACCTCATAGCGCAAGCTGCCGCGATCCGCTTGATTGATTTGGCGGGGGATGAGGGAATCCGAATGCTCCAATCCGGAATAACAGAAGCAGTCGAGGCGGGCCAGACAAAATCGCTTGCATTGGCAATTCGGGACGCTGAAATTCACAAATTTGAGTTGGCACGGCTTTGGTAATACGTCACGGGTTGGGTCATGTAGTGGGTCGGCAGGTGGCCCGAGCGAGAAATGCTAAGGCAGCTGTCGCTGCTCCGCCCGCCGCTCTTCTATCCTCTCCACACTTCCCCTCCCCGTACCGGTTTCGGACCTGGTGTTGTGTCCCACAAGTTCATTGCACTTCCTTTTAGGAGGTCGGGGTGTCAAAAGTCCCCGGTCTTTGACTTTCTCTTCTCTCTTCTCCGAAACTCAAGACTGAAGACTTACCACTGACGACTCCCCACCGGTCCGCCAGTTTCGAGTCTAGTACCTCACGATATCTATTGACAGTTGGTAAATAGTGTGATATGCTTCGCCTGTTATGCTGCGGGTCCCGCAACAGCATCCGGGACACAAACAACGTGGACGCGGCTGTTGTGCCATTTCGGAGCGTCCCACACCCTTGCTCTTCGCCGTGCCTTCGCTCTTTCGCATGCTAAGTCCAATTATTCCCGTAGATCCAGGAAATTCTCCCGTAAGTCCAATCATTCCCGCACATACGCAAAAACAGGGGGGTGGGGCCTTACTTTTGAACTTTCAACTTTTGACTTTGAACCGGTTTTCTCCCCTAAGTCCAACTGTTCCCGCACATCGGCGGCATTCTCCCCCAAGTCCAATCATTCCCGCACATACGCAAAAACAGGGGGGTGGGGTGGGTACCATAATGGTAACGTATCTAAATTATGTCGGCGCGCCGACATTTTCGGGCACGGTGTCCTCCAAGGAACGGCGGACGCAAACAGCGCGTATCGTGCCCCTACGCGTGGGGAAAAGAACCAGCCTGAAGGCTGGCCACTACAAGGGCGAGGGGGCAAGCGCCAAGGACGGAAAAAACGCCATTGGGGAGAATGGCGATCCCAGCCGATTATTTTTTGGCGGGAGGTTGTGGCTGGATCATTTGGCCGTTGCGCAGCTCGTACTCGAGGCCGCCCCAGGTGATGCGATGCGAGGTGAAGGCGGCGAGCCAGACAGCGAAATGGAGCAAATCGCGCAGCGGCACCAGCCAAAGCTTGCGGCGCAGCACGGCGTCCTGCAGGCCCCACACGCCCACGACCCACGCCATCAGCAACCGCAAAACGAGATACGCGAGCGGGTACGCGGCGCTGATCCAGGCTACGGGCGCGACGGCGGCGGCAAGCAGGGCGAGCGGCAAACCATGCGTAAAGAGCAAGCCGAGAAACGACACCGGCCGCACCAGGCGAATCGTGCGAGCCCAGCGGACCTGGTGCTCCCAAAAAGCGCGCGCGGTTTGCGCTGGGTACATCGTCCAGACGGTTTCGCGCGAAAGCAAAACTTTTGCGCCGGCTTTGTGCACGCGATTCCCGATCTCGTAATCATCCGCGAGGAGATTCGCCAGCGCTTCGTAACCGCCGATTTTCGCGAGCCCGCTTTTCGTCGTGGTTACGGAAGCGCCCAGCGCGAAGGTGACGCCTTCCATCCAGCCCGCCACCAGCGCTCCGGCCATGAAATCGCTGGCTGCGCCAACGGCTTCGAGCTGCGCCCAAAGATTGTTTTGCGCGATGCCGCGATACAGACAACTGACGACGCCAACCGCGGGATCGCGGAAAGGCGCCACCACTTCGCGCAGGTAGTGCGGGCCGACGCGCACGTCACCGTCGCTCTGCACCAGAATCTCATGCCGCGCTTCCCGCGCCAGCAAGACCAGATTGTTGATCTTGCGGTTGGAGCCGATCTGCGCGGCGCCGGAAAGGATGCGGATGGGCCGCTCGGGAAAGTCTGCAATCACCTTTTGGATGATGGCCACGGCTGGGTCGGAGAGTTCGTTGACGCAAAAGAGGATTTCGTAGCTGAGGTAGTCCTGCGTGCAAAAACTGGCGAAATTCTCATACGTGGCAAAGTCGATGCCGTGCACGGGCTTCAAAACACTGACGGGTGGCGCGAAATCGAGCAATCGCTTCGCACGCTCTCGCGTGAAAAAACGGACGGCGGCGAGAATCCCGGCAAGGTAATAACCCAGCGGCGCCAGGGCCAGCAGGAGAATCAGCAGCCGCCAGACGGAAATAGGAAGGTTCATAAGCTGATAGGAGTGTATCGCTTTCCACTCTCCCTGCCGCAATGCAGCCAGACCATCCAGGGCGACGGCGTCGCGCACTGCCAGGTAAATCCAAACGTGCATGATACAATTTTCAGAGATCGACAATCTATTGCTAAGCGCCTTTGCGGAATTCCGAGGGATTTTTTCGCGCATGTTCAATTCAATGGGAGAACGGCTGTTGCCGGCCCTGGCGATTCTGACGCTGCTCTGGCTGGCTGTTTTTGGCCCCGGCCTGTTTCATCCAGCGCTGTTCGACGACGCCGATGCATCTCATGCCGAAGCAGGCCGCGAAATCCTGGTGCGGCACGACTGGGTTACGCTGCACGAAAACGGGATCCGCTATCTGGAAAAAGCGCCGCTTCCCTACTGGGGCATGGCGCTGGGATTCAAGCTTTTCGGCGTGGCAGCCTGGAGCGCACGGTTATTTCTCCATCTCAGTGTGCTCCTGCTGGCATTTCTGATGTATCAGTTTGGGCGGCGATTCCTTACTGCGCAGGCGGGCTTCTGGGCCGGAGTCGTGCTACTCACCTCGTGCGGCCCGTACGAGTTCACGCGCATCCTGATTCCCGACATGACGATTGGCTTGTGGATCGGACTGAGTCTGTACTTTTTCATGGATGGCTGGCAGTCCGGCAAACCTTCGCTGCTGTCGTGTTGGGGCATGGCTGCGGCGATTGGACTGAATGTTCTTACGAAAAGCCTCATCGGCATCGTGTTTCCATGCGCAATCATCGTCGTCTTTCTGCTGATCGTGGGGGATTTGCGCCATCTCCTGAAGATGAGACTGGTTTCGAGCACGATCGTTTTTCTTCTGGTGGCGGCGCCGTGGCACATTCTGGCGGCGTTGCAAAATCCACCCGCGGGCCAAGCTAGAGGCTTCTTGTGGTTCTTTTTCGTCAATGAGCAGTTTCTGCGGTATCTCGGCAAACGCTATCCGGCCGACTACGGTACGGTTCCTTTTTGGCTGTTTCTAGGACTGCTGCTTGTTTGGTTGCTTCCGTGGAGCGCGTTCCTGCCGCAGGCGCTGGCCAAAATACGGCTGCGCCTTGCGCGGGTTGAAGGCGCTCGCCGCTCCCCGGAAGCGGTTTTGCTTCTCCTGCTTTGCTGGGCAGTATTCATCCTGCTCTTTTTCAGTTTTTCCACGCGCCAGGAATACTACCTTGCTCCGGCGTTGCCGGCGTTGGCGGTGCTTCTGGGGCACTTGCTATCGCTGGAATCCCAAGCACAAATCGCTTCCCCCATTGCGCGCGCTGGGCGCATCTCTTCGGTTGTGCTCATGGTTGTGGGTGTGCTCATCGCAGGAATCACGGGTGCGCTCGCCATCATTTATCGCACGCCGGCGAAAGGCGTTGAGCTTAGCGACCTTCTGAGCAAGAATCCCGATGCCTACGTGCTGTCCCTGGGACACTTTCTGGACCTCACGGGAAACGCGATGAGGATGTTCCATTGGCCACTTATTGGCACGGCCGTGGCCTTTCTGTTCGGCACGACGCTGAACTGGTATTTTCGCCGCGGCGGCAAGACACAGGTGGCCAACTGGGCGCTGGTAGCGATGATGGTGCTATTCATCGAGTGCGTGCATGTCGCGTTGTTTGTTTTCTATCCTTTGCTTGGTTCCCAACCGCTGGCCGCCGCGATTCTGCGCGAATATCAGCCAGGGGAAGTCATCGTTTCCGATGGCGAATACTCGCTAACTTCCTCGATCAATTTCTATACCGGCGTGCAGGAATCGATCCTCAATGGCCGAATCAACGGGCTCTGGTACGGCTCGCTGTTTCCGGATGCGCCAGCGATTTTTCTGGACGACGCGCAGTTCGCTGCGTTATGGGCGAGCACGAAACGCGTTTACCTCGTCTGTCCTTCGGATGAGCGCCGGGCGTATGTGGCAAAGTTGGGCCGCGTTTTTGAGCTTGCGCATGCCGGTGGAAAATTTGTTTTCACGAATCAATCGCCCGGCTTGCTGCAAGCGAATCGGCGTTAACGCAACCGCGCTTGCGACCGAAGCAGTCAGCGCGGCACAGTAAGCAGCGCTCTGCCGGCCGCACCGCTTCTTTTTCAGTTAAGGGGGGCGCGATCTTCCTTGGACCGCCGGGAACGCAACATCGCTCGATCGCGCGTCGTCTTTAGAAACCGCAGCCGGAACAGGTTCACCACAAATTCCCATTGGTCGGGAAAAGAAAGTTTGGATTCCCCATGGGCGCGGCCGGAGAAGATAATGGGAGTCTCCACGAGACGCGCGCCGTTACGCAGCAGTTCGCAAAGGAGCGACGACTGAAAGGAATAGCCACGCGTCGAAAGATGCTCGAGATCGCAGTGGGGAATCAAATCGGCCCTGATCGCGCGATACCCGGAGGTGCAATCGCGGATGGGAGGGGTGCCTCCGAACCAGCGCACCAGGCGAGTCCCCGCCAGGCTGATCAGTTTGCGGTGCCAGGGAAGGCCGGGGATCGCTCCCCCAGGAGCGAAGCGCGAGCCGACCACCACGTCGTAGCCATCGTTGGCAAGGCCAATCATCCGCGGCAGAACGGCCGGGTCGTGCTGCAGATCGGCGTCCATCTGGAGAATCAACTGGGGTTGCAGGGTCTTGATCGCGTGAGTGATACCTCTCTTGTAGGCCTCGCCCAGCCCGTTCTTTTTGCCTGTAATGAGATGAAGGTGAGGAAAGCGTTGCATGGCTTCGCGCACACGCTCCGCGGTGCCGTCCGGAGAACTGTCGTCCACAACCAGAACATGCAACTCGTGAGTGGGGATGGCGTCCGCTTGAGAGAAGATCCCAAGAAGAACAGCCGGAATGTTCTCGGCTTCGTTGAAGGTTGGAAGCACAATGCAAGCGACAGGCTTTGCCATCTGTCCAATTGTGGGCCGGAAAGGTTGTTTGGCGCAACTCGCTCTGAAAAGTTCGCTTTGAAACGGGAAGGAGTTCATCCGTGAAGCAAACCCTTCGGCTGCGGGATTTCTTGCTTCTGCTTGGGATGACGGGCGCTGCTGTCGCTGTCCATGGCTATCACCGGGGCATTGAGGACATGGCCGTGTATTTGCCGGCCATCAAGAAACTCCTGAACCCGGCATTGTATCCCTACGACGCGGGCTTTTTTCTGCTGTACATACGCATGACGGTGTTTCATTCGATTGTCGCTGCAGCAACGCGCGTGACCCACATCCCTCTCGACTGGATGATTTTCCTGCTGCACCTGATCAGCATTTTTCTGTTTTTGCTTGGGTGCCTGGCGGTCATTCGCAGGTGTGTTGCGGAAAAGGCCGCGCAGTGGGCGGGAGTGGCGCTCGTCGCAGCGCTGTTGACGCTGCCGGTCACCGGCACGGCGTTGTATCTGGTGGATCAGCACCTGGCGCCGCGCACGCTGGCCAGCGCTTTCCTTCTATTGGCCACGGTAGCGGTCCTGAATGGTCAACCGCGAGCGTTGCTGTGGGTGGTTCTAGCGGGATTGCTCCATCCCACGATAACCGCCTATGGGATCGTTCACTTGGTAGTGCTGGCACTGCCACCGATTGGCGCGCGGCCGGCGATGTTTCTTTCAGGGTTGCCGATGAGCGAACCCGCGAATCCGATCTGGCGGGAGATGATGTCGCACCGGCATTTCCAGTACCCGCTGCAGTGGACCTGGTACGAGTGGCTCGGGGTGGGCGGGCCGCTTGTGCTATTGCTGACCTACGCCCGAGTGGGGCGCCGCAACAACATGCCGGTGCTGGAACGTCTGTGCACGCGGTTCGTAATCTCGACAATCGTGGGTGTGCTGGCGGCGATAATCGCCACAACGTGCTTTCCGAATCAAACGTGGGAGCGCCTGGAGCCGATGCGCATCCTCCACCTGACGTACGTGGTGTTTGTCCTGATTTCCGGAGCCCTCCTTGGAAAGTACATCCTCCGCGCGCAAGGGATACGCTGGCTTGCGCTCTTTCTTCCTATATCGCTCGGCATGTTCTATGCACAGCGGCAGGAGTTTCCCGGCGACCGGCACATCGAATTGCCGGGACGCGCGCCCCAAAACGCCTGGGTCGAAGCATTCGAGTGGGTCCGGGAGAATACGCCTCGAAACGCACTCTTTGCACTTGACCCGAAATACATGGAGAAGTCCGGAGACGACTATCACGGGTTCCGCGGAATCGCCGAGCGCAGCATGCTGGCCGACAATGTGAAAGACCCCTCCGTGGTTGAAGTATTCCCCGACTTAGCTTACCAGTGGAGACTCGAATTGGCTGGCCGGGAAAGGTGGTCGAGCCTGGGCTTGGATGATTTCGAGCGGATGAAGAAGAAGTTCGGCGTGGGGTGGGTGGTACTTGAAGCGCCTGGAGTCACGGGAATGCCGTGCCCCTACATAAATCGCGTCGTGATGGTGTGCCGCATTCCGTAGAATGGCTCGCGCGGGCGGCAGTTAGCGTTGTATGGATTTGGGCGCGTTTTACAGGTGTAATTGCTGGAAGTCGCTTCCGCGATTCAGCCGGTCGCAACAACGAGCAGCACGCCAAAAAAGACCAAAGCGACTCCCAGCCACCTCTTAGGCGTCACCTTCTCTTTAAGCAGGTATTTCGCGCCGAAGGTCCCCGCGACATAGTTGAATGCCGAAGCAGGAATGACCAGGCTGATGGGCGCCCAGGACAACAAGATCAAGAGCGAGTAAAACGACACTGCCAGCAAGGGCAGGGCCAGCCACACCCAGCCGCACTTCACAGCGCGGCCCAGGAATCGCAGAACCGAGCGCGGATGGAATCCTTCCAGCTCGCCAGTACGCTTCATGCCATAGGTCATGGCAATTTCGCCGCCCGCGCTGCAGCAGATCAATACCCCCAGCATCAAGATCACCTTGATCATGACGCCACCTGCTGCGAGTTCGTCGTGTTAGGTTTCGTCTGTCCGACCAGAAACACCCCGATGCAAATCACGAACACGCCAATCCAGCGTTTGGCGCTGACGGCCTCATGAAGTACCAGGATGGCCAGAAGCGTTTGTGTGGCATAGCCGAAGGCGCCCGCCGGCATGACATAGCTGTAATCCGCCCAACTCACTGCGCTCATATAGCAAAGTGTGAATCCAAGCAGGAAGAGGATGGCCAGCCAGATTGTGCCATTCTGTACCGTGGAGAGGAGGGCGTGCTGCAACCCATCAAGCGAGATATGGACCGCACCGATCTCCATCATCCCGCGCTTCAAGAGGAGATCGCCGACATTGGCACACACGACCATCAACAAGACCGTGAACAGGGTCTTAAACCTTAACCTGTGCTCGTGCACCATTTCTCCGTGTTCTAGTCGTTTCCGCCGGCGGTCGGGGCTCCGGGCACCGGCACCATCGTCTCCGGAGAATCGCCCCCTCGACGTGCCCACTTGACGCGCTCTGCGCGCAGCTTCAGGAACTCCACGGCTTCGTGGTACAAACGCTTGCGCTCGTTGCTATCCCAGAGCGCTTCGCGAACGATGCGCCAGGCCACCCGCGAACGGAAATAATACTCGTCATAAAAACGGTTCACACCCGCCATCATCTCCGCCTTCGACAAGTGCGGATACTCAATATGAGGAAGCTGGTGGCCGCCGTGATCGGCGAGAGCTTCGACGCGCAGGAAACCTTGCTCGGCCATGGTGACGTGAAGTTCCGTGCCGGGCATGGCGTGTGCCAGAGAAATCTGGACCGTTTCACAATCGAGTTCTTTGGCGAAATCGATGGTCTTTTGAATGGTCTCTTTGGTTTCGCCGGGAAGACCGATGATGAAGTCGCCGTGGACGCGAATGCCGACCTTGCGGCAATTCTTCATGAAAGTGCGGCCCATTTCCACGGTCGCGCCCTTCTTGATGTTCTTCAGAATTTGAGCGTCGCCGGATTCGAAGCCAACGATTAACAGACGAGCTCCACCGTCCGCCATAGCCTTCAATGTTTCATAATCGCTGTGAACGCGCGCCGTGCAGGACCACTGGAACTTCAGCGGCTTGAACTTGGCACTCAGTTCCATGACGCGGTCCTTGCGGATGTTGAAGGTGTCGTCGTCGAAGAAAATCTCTTTCATCTGGGGGAAGTATTCCAGGGCCTGCTTGACTTCCCGGACCACATTGTCGGTCGAACGTGTCCGCCAGGCGTGCCCTGAAATGGTCTGCGGCCACATGCAAAAAGTGCACAAGGCTGGGCAGCCCCGCGAAGTGTAAAACGCGATGTAAGGGTGCAGGAGGAACGGCACGTTGTAGCGCTCGATCTGCAAGTCGCGCTTATAAATGTCCGTGGCAAACGGCAGCGCATCGAGCTCCGCGGTGTGCAGTTGGGGCCGCGGGGCATTGTGGACGATTTGCCCATCCTCGCGGTAACTCGCCCCGAGAATCTGGCCCAGTGGCTTTCCGTGAGCATAATCGGCCACGGCGTGCTCAAATTCGCCGCGCACCACGAAGTCAATGTCCTCGCTGGCATGCAGCGTTTCGTCGGGCTTGATATGGCCGTGCGGACCGACAAAGGCCACCTTCAGCGAAGGATTGCTTTCCTTGATCTTGCGCAGAAGCTTGATGTCGCTGGCAAACCCGACCGTGGAAGTAAATAGGACGAGGAATTCGTAGTCCTTGCAAATCTCGATGGTCTGGCGCCAGTCAATGCCATGCGGCGAGGCATCCACCAGCCGGCTGCCGGGAATCAATCCGGCCGGATAACTCAGCCATACGGGGTACCAGTAGGACTCAATCTCGCGCGTCGCGGGCCACCGCGAACCTGCCCCGCCGTCGAAGTTCTCGAAACTCGGCGGGTTCAACAGCACCGTTTTCATGACATCTGGCATTCTTCACCCTCAGCTTCACGCAGGATTGTGCAAATAAGCTTGCGAACGTCAGCTACACTCGTGGGAATGATCCCAGCGCCCACCTTAGAGTAGATAATAGTTTAACCGAGTTGGTTGCATCCTCGCATGGCTTTCTGGCAAAAGGGCGAAAGAGGCATCCAATTGCTAAGTACCGCATTAAGTGGGAGTTGGAGGTGCTGCGACGGCCTGGCGGGAGCACGCCGGAGCGGCAGCGTGCGCACCGACTGGATAGTCTAGCGCATCATGCACTCATGCGTGGCCTGGTCGAGGATCGCCCAGATGCGGTCGAGCCAAGCAAGGTGCTCCGGCTTCATGAGCACGGTACGCAGGCATGTCAGACCAGATCGGTCTTGCTTCGCGCTCTCCCATTCCCCACCGAAAAAGGCAACCGGAATCTCCGCGACCGCCAGATGCAAATTCCTTCGGGCCGCCGCCTGGAAGATTCTTCGTGTGAGGACGGAGGCTGCGTCCACGCTTGCTGCACGTGGGGCAAACACGACGATATCCAGTTCTGGCGCAAAGGGCGTCAGGAACCGGCCGTCTTGCGCGAGGCGTTGATGGAACATCAAGGCGGCTTGGCGGCAGCGCTCGAGGGAGTTCGCGAATTCGCCGTGTTTCTGAAGAGGGAGCAGGCGCTGCGTGGCCCAGAGCGCCACCGCCGCGGCCCCGGGGCGCGAGCACTCGAGGCTGATCTCGCCCAAATGGAGTTCCGTGGAACTGAAGTAGGTGTAGGGCGAGTCGTGCCTGTATAGGCGCCCGACTGCTGGATCGCGAAACAACACGCAACCGCAACCGTAAGGCTGCAATCCATGTTTATGAGGGTCAATCACGATGGAATCGACATGCTGAATCTGGTCGAAATCTCGGCGCGTTTCTTCCGCGAGGTTTCCTGCCAATTGGAAATAACCGCCATAAGCGGCATCGGCGTGGATCCGGAAACCGTACTTGTGGCGAAGGGGAAGAATTTCCGCCAAGGGATCCACCGAGCCGGTGGCCGTCGTCCCCATCGTTGCGACTACCGTCCCCACGTCTCTGCGCGCTAGCCGGGCGCGCAAGGCTTGCACATCCATTCGCCCGCGCGCGTCGCATCGCACCGTTTCGCAGGCTAACCGCAAGACGCGCGAGATGCGCTGGTGCGTATAGTGAGCCTGCTCGCTCGCCAGAATCGTTTTGCCGGGAGCAAGTTGTCCGGCCACCCAGAGTGCCTCGAGATTGGCCATCGTACCGCCGCCGCACAGGTGCCCAAGGTGGGTATCCCAGCCAAACATTGCGGCAATCTCCGCGACAGCCTCTTTCTCCATGGCGGAGGAGGCGCGCCCGCCATCGAGTGCGTGATTATTGGGGTTAATCCACTGCGCGAGCGCGTAAGCCAGCCGCGCGACGGGATGAGGAGGCTTGAGCATCTGGCCCGCGTACAGGGGATGAAAGTAGGGGTAATTGTCGTGCAGGCGCTCGGCGGTGGACGTCAGGACTTCGCTGATTTTTTGCGAATCCGGCGCCGTGGCCTCGATTTCAGGCAGAGAGACGAAACCTGCGTTCAGCTTCCGCAAAGCCTCTTGCAAGATCTTCAGAGTGTCGCATTCGAGCATGCAGCGGTCTGTTCGCCTCCCGATTCGGAGTTTAAGGTTTCCACTTTATTGCAGGACCTTGTCAAGTTGTCCCGCGGTCCGCAAGAGTTCCAGTTGCGCCTGTTGCCGCTGGAAATTGGCATCCAGGTAAGCCATCCACTTCTCGTTTTCATCGAGCCGCGCGCGCTCCACATCGCGAAGGTTCGCCTTGCCCTCGCCAAATTGCGACTGCAGGACGCTTACATTCTGCTGCGCCAGTTGCAGTTCCAGGCGCGCCACCTCTTTCGCCGCATCCGCTTCCTGCACTTTGCGCGATTTCTGGCGCACGCCGGCACTCACCTGATTTCTCGTGCTCACGAGATTCACCTTGGCCGCATCCAGATTCGCCTGCGCCAGGGCGATGCTCGCGCGCGTTTTGGAGCTGAAAATGGGCAATTGCACGTTCACGCCCGCATTGAAGTTGTTGTACTGAAATTCCTTGAAATAATTCTCGTAATTGTTGAATTTCGCCAAGACGCTGTAAACAGATACCAGCTCAAGTGTCGGCAATTTCCCGCGCTTCTCTCCGACAAGCCGGAACTCCTTCGCGCGGACGTCCGACTGGGCAAAAGCCAGGCTGGGATTGTTTTCCGAGGCCATGGCTATCAGGTTGGCACCCTGTTGCTCCGCCGCTCCGGGCAACTCTTCGGGAGTAACTTCGATGGGCTGTTCCGGCGCGAGTCCCAGTTGATTTCGCAGGAAGACTTCCAGTTCATCCTGGCGGCCTTCGAGTTGCAGGATGCGCTGCACCACCTGCGCGCGCGTCAACTGGGCCTTCGTTACTTCCACGGGCAACTCAAAGCCTTCGCCCTGCCGTTGCTCTGTGACCTCCACGATTTTCTCGGCGCTTTGTTTCTCTTTGCGCAGGAGGTCCAGCGCATGATGCACCTTTACCAGTTCCAGGTAAGCCGTGGCCACGCGCAGCATCACGGTGTTGCGCGTCTCTTCCAGCAGCACACGCTGCACCTTGGCCTGCTCCTGCTGCTCCTTTGCCTGGCCGCGCAACGGCTCATTGAATACCTGCTCGGTATAGGTCACGTTGAAGATTGACGGAGCGCGGCCACCGGGCGTTTCGGGAATGCCATAAGTGTAGCCCGCCCCCGAGCCGGCGTAGAGATTGGGCAGGAACTCGGACTTGGTCAAATTGGCGGCCTGGTCGGCAACGCGCGTCTGAATCTTGGCAAGCTGGATGTCCTTGCTATTCTGCAGCGCGAGTTCCACGGTACGCCGGAGGGTCAGCACAATCGGCGTGCCGGGCAAGTCGCCCGGCTGCACAGACTCTTGGGCCATCAAGGCGGGCAGGCTTGCCACTGTCCCTGCGATCGCGCACAGCAAACAACGCTTCCAGGTCGTCATTTTCCCCCCTGTTGCAAAAGGCATTTTCGCGCCTTGGCTTTATGCAAACTATTCGTAACGCAGCGACTCAACCGGCTCCATGCTCGCCGCCTGCTTCGCGGGCAGCCACCCAAAAAAGAGCCCCGTTGAGCAGGACACCAAAAAGGCCACCACTACGCTCGTTTCCGAAACGGGGGCGCGCAAATTGCCGGGCAGGACTTGCTGCACCACGACCGGAATGGCCAAGCCGAGCAGGATTCCGATGACCGCCCCGCCCCCGCTGATCAGAAAAGCCTCGATCAAGAATTGCGAGAGAATCTGTTTTGGCGCGGCGCCAACCGCCTTGCGAAGGCCAATCTCCCGCGTCCTCTCCGTCACCGTAACCAGCATGATGTTCATGATCCCGACCCCGCTGATCAGCAGAGCAATGAAGGCAATCACGACCAGCACGATCGTCAGCGCCAGCGAAATCGCGTGCGCTGCACTCAAGATGGAAGCCAGCGTGCGCACAAGATATTCCGCCTCGGCGGGATGGCGGTTCTTGAGAAACACCAGGAGCTTCCTTTGCACCACCGGCACCATCTCCGGCCCCGACGCTTGCGCATAAACTGTCCGGATCACTTCCTTGCCGGTGTAATATTTGATCAACGAAAATGGAATAATTACGGAGTCTTCCTCGATCTCGGATAATCCAAAGGTGGCCACGCGTTCCCGGAACACGCCGATTACCGTAAACGTCAGCTCTCCCATGCGGAGGTCCTTACCGACAGGGTTTTCCAACCCGAACACGCGTTCGGCGAGTTCCCTGGTGATCAGGCAAACTTTGCTTCGCGCTTCCATGTCTCCGGAATCGAAATACCTGCCGCGCAGGATTACCAGGCGGCGAATGGTCTGGTATCCCTCGGTAACCCCAATCAGCGCGGCTGTTCGCGTTTTACCATTTACGACGACGGACATCGGGATGTCGTTAATCCCGGCCACTTCCACCACGCCGGGGATCTCCTCCTTCACGTCCGCCATATCATTCAGAGTGATTTCATAGCTGAGGGGCTGGGTCTTATCCGGGGCGTTGATCAACTCCGCCCACACCAGGTTGGAGCCCACGGCTTCAATCTGCGAGATGACAAATTTCCGGCTGGTGAGCGCCACGGTGACCACCAGCACGATGGAAGCGCTTCCGATGATCACGCCCAGCGAAGTCAGAATGGCCCGCAGTTTGTTTGCGCGCAAGGCGTCGACTGCCAATGTTATGGTTTCCCACGTCTGCATAAGATCGCTTAAGCCCTCACCTTGCGGCTCGCAGCCGGGTCCGCTGGCTCCCAGCCAGGCCCCGTTGGATCGCCGTGCCTCACGACTTCCCCAGTTGTTTCAGAGCATCCTGGGCCTTCTTGTATTTTGCGTTCTGTTTCAAGGCGGCGCGATACTCTCCGCGGGCCGCCGCCAGGTTCTGCTGCTTTTCATAAAGCTGGCCCAGCCAATAATGAGCGGACCACGGGCCCGGATACGACGGGCGCCTGGGCACAGCGTTGATGTAGTTTAGTAGAATCTTTTCCGCATCCGGTAATTTCTCCCCCTGCACGATCCAGCCCATGGCCCTGAAAAACTGCCCACGGGGGTCTGCCGGCGCCGCTGCTTCGGCGGCATCGGCGGCCGACAGCACGCGTTCGGCTGAGCCGCGATTGGCAAAATACCCGGCAATCTCTTCGATGATGTCCAGCGACTTCGGGTGGCTTTCGAGCGCCTTCGTAAACTCAGCGTCCGCTCCGGCGAAATCTTTTTTCAGGCGCCGGCAATTTCCGGCCGCATAATGCCCCTGAGAAGCGTCGAGCGTCAGCAGTTTCTGAATCAACGGTTGAGCCTTTTCTTCACCTCCTCCAACAAAGTAGGGAGCAGTACAGTCGTATTCGACGAGATGCTGCGCCGCATCGAAATTGCGTTCGTCGAGCTGCACCGCAGTTGCAAGCTCCTTGCGTGTTTTCCGCGCAAGCGGATACGCGCTGAACATCGAAGAGTGATCGGCCTTGCCGCCATAGGCTTGCCCCAGCCAATTGTGGTATTCGGAGTTTTTCGGATCGATAGCCACAGCCCGCTCGCCGCTCTTCTCAGCCGCATTAAATTGTTCGGCGCCCAGGTAGGTCTTGGTCAGGAGAAGCTGGATCTCCCCGTTGTTGGGTTCTTTTGCCGCGGCTGCGTTGAGGATTCGGATGGCCGTGGCGTAGTCCGTGCTCTCGTAAGCCTCTCTCCCAGCCTCCAGCGAGGCTTCCTGCGCCCTGCCGCCAGACGCGTGCACAACCACAGAAAGTAGCAACGCGGCCAGGAGCGCCCTACAAACTCGCATCCTTCGCTTCCTTCAGATTCGACGACGCCATGTTCACAACTCTTACGCTCATGCCGTCCCGCAAGTCTACATCGCCGGGGATGGCGACCACTTCGCCTTCCCGCAGTCCATTGACAACCTCGTAATTCGTGGCATCGGCAATGCCCACCTGAATCAGGCGTTTTTCAAGCCGGGATGGCCCCACGCCATCCTTCACCACAAAAACGTATCGCTGTGAGTTCTCCGTCTCCACCGCACCGCGCGTCACACTCAATACATTCCAGCGTTCCTTCAAATTGATGCGCACGTTCACGTTGGTATGCGGCAGAAGTTCCAGTTTATCGTTCTGCACGGAGCACAACAGTTCACCGACGTTTCGCAACCCCCGGGCCACCACTTGCTTGGGAATGATTTCCGTCTTTCCTTCCCAGACGCGGTTGGGCAGCGCGTCCCAGGTAATTTTCACGGGTTCATCGGGCTCCAGCGCTCCCATTTCCGGCTCGTCGATGAAAGCGTGGACGCGAACCTTGTGGAGATCGGCCATTTGCGCGAGCAGGTCGCCGACCTTCACAAAATCTCCTTCATGGACCGGCATGGCGTAGAGAGTGCCGTCCATGGAGGCACGGATGCGCCCTTGCTCCACTTTGTCTTGCAGCGCCGCGACATCGCTTTGCGCCTGCTGCACCGCAAGGGATGACCGGGATTGGTCGAGATTTGCTTGCCGGTCAAATTCCTTTTTGGCGGCCGCCAACTTGTTCACTTCGGCCTGCATTTTTTCCAGGGACAGGTCATTGGCGGTGAGTTCATCCTTGGTCGCCGCATCCTGGGCCAAAAGCCGGGTCAAAGAATCGTGGTTTCGCTTCAAACGGTCACGCTCGGCGCGGGCTTTCGCCAAGTCCCCGTTGATGCGCGCCGCTTCATCCGTGCGCCCGCCGGCTTGAGCCACGCGCAAGTCGTCTTCCGCGCGCAAGAGTCTCGCCTTGGCGGCCGCCAGTTGCGAGGCCGCATCTTTTACGTTCAACTCGAGCAGGAGCTGGCCTTTCTTGACGTTCTGGCCCTCTAACACGTGCACCTTGGTCACAAAGGTGTCCAATTGCGCACGCACGGTAGCCGGTGCGATGGGTTCCACCTTGCCATTGCTGCTGATAGAGGCAACAAGGTTGCGCCGCACCGGCGTCGTCGCCGATATTTTTGCCACCGGCTGCCGCCCGCTAATCCGCACCAGCAGATACGCCACGATTCCCGCCAGGAGCAGGAACACCAAAACCCTGTTTCGCAGCTTCTTATCCATAAGTTCCTGAAATCGCGCCACCACCAGCCATAAGCGATAAGCGCTCATGCAGGCCACACCCGCGAGCACTCCTCGCTGGGTTCAAGCGATTCTTTTGCGGGGCTTTCTGGCCGATTGCCTGGGCGGTCTATCCCTGCGGTAGAGTCTATCAGGACGGTTGGCCATTTCTCCACACACTTCCGTTCCTGTCCCGTCTTGTGCAATGAGACGCCGGGAGCCAGTTTCGGGATGTGGCCACCTGTCATGCGCCCCCCGCCATGCTAGAATCCAACAATGAGCAACAGCGAAGCGCCGACCGCTCCTATGGCCGACAAGCCGGGCCCTCCTGCCCCTGCCAAGGTACTCCACCGGGTGTGCATCCAGTGCAACAACGTCTTCCGCGTACCTCCTGAAAAGTTTGATGCGAAACAGTGCCCCAACTGTCACAAAGGGTAGCCATAACTTGCTGCCACCCATCGCTTTACAACCTGGCTTTAGCGCTCCAATGGGCTTCGGTAATCTTTTTTGCATCTCTTGCGTAGTATGCAATGGACGCGGTCTGCCCTGCACCCGGACGAATTCTGTGAGGTTACTGCCATGATCGAAACTCGTGGTCTGGTGAAAACGTTCAAGGACAAGAAACGCGGTGAAATTCGCGCCGTTGATAACGTCAGCTTCGTCTGCAAGCCCGGTGAGATATACGGCCTGCTGGGCGCGAACGGCGCAGGCAAAACCACCACGTTACGCATGTTGGCGACAATTCTGGAGCCGACGGACGGCACGGCCATTGTCTGCGGCCACGACGTCATTGAAGAGCCGGAAAAGGTGCGCGCCAATGTCGGCTTCCTCTCCACCGCCACGGCTCTCTATCCCCGTCTCACCTCCCAGGAGATGGTCGAATACTTCGGGCGGCTGAATGGTCTCGATGAACCCACTCTGAAGAAACGCGTGGATGACATCTTCACTCGCCTGGACATGAACTCTTTTCGCGACCGCCGCTGTGACAAGCTCTCCACCGGGATGAAGCAGAAGACCTCCATCGCCCGCACCCTCGTCCACGACCCCCAGGTCATGATCTTTGACGAGCCCACGCTTGGCCTGGACATCATGACCGCGCGCACGATCATCGACTTCATTCGCGAATGCCGCCAGCGCGGCAAAACCGTCATTTTCTCCACCCACGTGATGAGCGAGGTGGAGAAATTGTGCGACGTCATCGGCATCATTCATTCCGGCAAGCTGCTCACCGAGGGCTCCCTTGGCGCACTTCGCTCGCGCTACGGCGAAAACGACCTGGAAGAAATCTTCGTGAAGATCGTCGCTCCGCTGTACGCCGGGCAGGAGGCCAACTGACATGAATCTCCGCAACATCGGCATCGTCTATCGCAAGGAACTACGAGAAGCTCTCCGTGACCGCCGCACCCTGATTTCCTCGCTCCTGGTGCCGCTTCTCCTCTTCCCCCTTCTCACCGCGGGTATCGGCGCCGCGATTTCCGCCCTCCTCGGCGAGGCCAAGAAGGAAGTTCCCGCCGTCATGATTCTCGGTGGGGAAGATTCCCCTGGAATTCTGGCGGAATTGCGCGGCTCCGACAAAATCAAAGTTGTTCCCACCACGAAGAACTGGAAGGATGAGGTCATTAACAAGGAGATTCGCGCCGCTATCGAAATTCCCCCGGGCTTCCAGGACGATGTCGTCCACCAAAAATTCGCCACGCTTTTCATCCACAACTACGAAGGCGATATGAAGTCCGCCATCGCCACCGGCAACGTCCAGAAGAGCCTTGAAGAATACCGTGACCGCATCGTTCACGGTAATCTCGCCGCCAAGAATCTTCCCGAAACGGCCTTCAAACCGTTCGAGATCAAGGAGCATAACGTCGCCCCGCCCGAAAAGGTCGGCGGCGCGGCCTTCGGCGGCGTAATTGGCTACATGGTCATCCTTCTCTGCCTCACCGGGAGCATGTATCCCGCCATGGACCTGACCGCGGGCGAAAAAGAACGCGGCACGATGGAAACCATACTCTCCAGCCCGATTGCTCGTGTCGACCTTGTCTTCGGCAAGTTCTTTCTCGTGCTTACCACCGCGCTCGTCACCGCCGCACTCTCCGTCACGTCCATGGGCGTTTCCTTCGCGGTCCTCGGGCACCTGCACGCTTTTGACACGGCTGGCGCCGATGCCGCCCAACTCCAACTGCACATCGGCATTTACACGGTCCTCTCCATCTTCATCATGGTGCTGCCGGTTGCCGTCCTTTTCTCCGCTGGTCTCATGACCGTGTCCCTGTTTGCCAAGAGCTATAAGGAAGCCCAGAGCTACGTCAGCCCCCTCATGATCATCGTCATTATTCCTGCCGTCGCCGCCATGCTTCCGATTGACCTCACCGCCAAACTTGCCTTGGTGCCGATTCTCAATGCCAGCCTGCTCTGCAAGGAACTGGTCACCGGGACGTATCACTGGAATTTCATCGCCATCATTTTCTTTTCCACGTGCGTGTATGCTGCCGCGGCGCTCTTCCTGGCGGTCAAAATGTTTCAGCGCGAAGATGTGCTGTTCCGGTCCTGATTTTGATCTTGCGGACATGGGGTCCAGCCATGCTGGACCCCTACTTAGCAAACCGGTGCGGCAGGTGGATCAGGATTAAGTCATGTTTCCGCGGCCGCGAACTTTCTGCACATCTCTTGCGTCTACATTAATATGCGACTGCGACGGAGACTTCTCCGCATCCTTTTAATCCTGGTTTTGTTTCCGCCCGCTTTCGCGGCGGTGGCCGGCTGGCTGGCGGCACCGGCATTTCTGCACCCGATTCGCCGCCCGCTGACGCCCGATCTCGTGGTGGGAGCCGACGTTTCATTTGCCGAGATCGGCGCCCTTCGCGAAGAGTTCGACGCGCGGGCACCCGACGGCGTGCTGCTGCGCGGCTGGAAGGTGCGTCCCGCAAAACCCAATGGCGCCTGGATCTTGGTGTTTCACGGCGTTGCGGATAACCGCATGGGCGTTCTGGAGCAGGCGCTGATTCTTCTCCGCGCGGGTTATGGCGTGACGATGATGGATGCGCGAGCCCACGGCGAAAGCGAAGGCCCCGTGGCCACCTACGGCTGGCTGGAACGCAACGACAGCCGCGCGGTCGTGGATGCACTGATTGCAACGGAGCATCCGCGGCACATTTATGCATTCGGAGAGTCGATGGGTGCGGGTATCGCCCTGCAAGCAGCGGGAGGCGATTCACGCATCGAAGCTGTGGTGGCGGAAGCGCCCTTTGCCAGTTTGCGCGAAGCTTCGTACGACTATGCCGGGCTGCAAAATTATCCGCTGCTGGGAAAAACGATTTTTGCGCCCGGCGCGTGGATGATGCTGCACCGCGGGCAATCTTTGGCAGGGTTCCCAGCCGCGAATGTCTCTCCGGAACTCGCGGTGGCGACGCGCGCTTTTCCTGTTCTCTTAATCTGCGATACCGCGGATACGACGCTTCCCTGCCGCCACGCCGAAAGGATTTACAAGGCTGCCCGAGGGCCAAAATCGCTTTGGGTGGTTCCGCGCGCGTTTCACACGGCGGCGCTGGGTTACCAGCCGCAGGAATTTCGCCGCCGCGTCCTGCACTTCTTCGCGGACCCGGCGACGACGCCGTGACTTGCGCCAACGTTTAGCTCGGGGGTTGGAGCAACTCGCGCGTCATGGCTTCGGACTGTGCCTCCCATTCGTCGCTCAGCCGCCGCACGGTTTCCCGCATGCGCACGGCGAGCGTGGCGATGGTTTCCAGGCGGTGCTCCGCCAGCTGCGGCAGCGGCACCTTTTTCCTGTGAAGTTCCACCAGCAAGAGTTCGGCATTGCCGAGTATCCCGGTCAGGGGGTTGTTCAATTCGTGGCGCAGAATCTCCCCGAAATCTCTGGCCTCCAATTCTTCGGGATGATTCTCCGTTTCCAACGGCCGGGTTGTCCTCGCGCCGCGCCGGCGCAGACGCCGCTCCACCAAGCCCATGGCCACCGGCAGGCAACCCGCGGCGCGCGTCACAAAATCCACTGTTCCGCCCGCCAGCAGCGTCTGCAGACCCGCCTGCTGCTCCGGGTTTCCCACGACCACCGTCGGCGCGTAACCCGCAAACAGGGTGACCACCGCCTTCAGCGCCGGTGGTTTCGCGCGCTCCGTTCTGCCATCCGGCTGCGCGGTTTGCTCCGCGACCAGAATCACCGCCGGGATGCGTGCTTCCAGAATCTTGTGCGCCGATTGCCACCCGCTTACGCACTCCAAGCGCGCCGGATTGTGACGCTGCCCCCATTCCTCCTTCACTTCTTCGCTGAATTCCCGCTCTCCGCACACCATCACGAACTCTTCCCGTTCGCCGTGATCTAGTTTTCCCATGGTGGTACCCATCTTCCTAGGCTTCCTTGGCCTTGGCACTTGCCCGGACGGCAGCCATCTCCTTTTTCTTTCCCAACATCGCCCGCACCGCGCCGCTCAGTTCTTCCATGCGGAATGGTTTGGCCACATGAGCCAGGTGATGCCGATCCAGAAACTCCTGCGTGCGCGGCGCAACCATGTCGCCGGTGACAAACAGCACATGCTGGTGAAGCGGATTCTGCCGCTGCAGCAGCGTCAGATAGAACATCTGGCCATCCATGCCAGGCATTTTCAGGTCACAGACGGCCAAGTCATAGGATTCGCGTTCCGCCTGCTGCACGGCCTGGCGGCTGTCCAGCAGGACGTCCACGCGCATGCCTTGGTCGCCCAAAACATCCGCAATCAGGTTGGCGACCGTTGGTTCGTCCTCCACCACCAGGATTCGTGGCACTTTCCCCGCCGGCATACTTTCGAGCAGGACGTTTTCTTCCGTTGGCGGGAGTTCTCCTGCCGCCAATCCGGCACTTTTCCCGTCTTCCTCCATCCCGGCTGCAGGAGCAACCGGCAATTCCACCACGAAGCGCGCGCCCCCGTGCGGCGAATTCATCAGCACGACCGAGCCACCGTGCTGGCGCACGAAGCCCAGCACAATCGCCAGTCCTAAACCGGTGCCCACACCTGGCGGCTTGGTGGTAAAAAAGGGATCGAAAATGCGCGCCTGGATCACATCAGGAATTCCGGGGCCGTCGTCCCAGACTTCCAGGGTGACGCGGCTGCCGCCGGCGAATCCCGTGCGCACGCCGATGGTGCTGCCCGTTCCGCTGTATTCGATGGCTTGCTGGGCATTCTGGAGCAAGTTCATCAATACCTGTTGCAGTTGGCCGTAGTCCCCTTCAATGAGCGGCAGCCCCTCCTGCTTTTGGACGATCAGGCAAATGTGGCTTCCGGAAAGCGCCAGCTTCTGGAGTTCCATGGTGCGATCGACCAATTCATTCAAGGAAACACGCCGCCGCTCCGGCAACGATTCCCGCGACAATACGAGCAACTGCCGGAGTATGGTCGTGGCGCGTTCGGACTCTTCCAGGATGGTCCGCGACAGCGCGGCGCGCATCGCATCGCCATCCTGTGCCACCAGGCGCTGCGCGTTCACCAGTATGGTTGTCAGCGGGTTACTCAGTTCATGGACGATCCCGGTGACGCGCTGCCCGATGGCCGCCAACTTCTCCGTCTGCATCATGCGGGACTGGAACATGCGCTGTGCGCTCGTCTCCCGGTACACTTCCACGCGCCCGAGTTTTCGTCCGTTTTCCCCGACTATTGCGCGTGTGGACCGCTCAATCACCCGAGGAAGAGGCCGTTCCATGGCCAATTCCTCGCGCATCCCCTCTCCGGCGCCTTCCGCAAAGGCTTTCCACCGTGCGGCGAACTTTTCGGGCTCCCTGGCATTCTTCGTCGTGAAGCGTAGCAGGTCCTCGAGACTCTGCAAGGAAGCGCCGTCGTCCGCGCTAAGACCCAGGATCTGAAGAAATCGCGTATTTTTCGCCCGAATTCGATCGTTTTCATCGAAGACAACAACCCCTTCATCCAGCCACTCCAGTACCTGCTGAAGTTCCGGCTCCACTTCCTGGACCTCCCGCGCGCGCCCCATTCCGATGAATCCCTGGCGGTCCACGGACACCACTGGCTCTTCGTGCGATCCCAACAGGACGCTTTGTTGGGACTTTTCGTATAGTTCACGTGCGATGCGGTTTCGACGCTCCAGTACCTGAGCCGCCAGAAGCGCGCGCAACTCCAATCGCTCCAGCGTGTCGAGAGAACTTCTGCGCCAGGGAAGCCCGGCCAGCAGCACCGCGTTCACCTCTCCATCGAATTCCATCGGGATGGCCACGATTCTGGAGATTTTTCGTGCCAGTGGGAGGCGTTCGGCCTCCGCTCCGCAGACTCGCCGGGTTTCCATCGCTTGGCGCCAAAGATTTTCCAGTGGCCCTTGATCCAGGCTATGCGCCCACTCGGGCTCTCCGCTCTGTCCGCAGACAACCAGGCAATCCACTTCGCCCGTGGCCGCGGGGGTGTTCACCGGCAAACCGTTCCTTCGCTCGCCAATCAAGGCAAACACGGCGCCGGCCCCGCCCTTCCCCTTTTCCCCGGTGCAGCTTTCCACCAACTCGCGCAATAAATCCTTTGAGTCTCCGGGATCCTGCAGGAGATCCTGTATGCGACGCCAGAGCGTCAAATCCTCCTGGCGCTCGCGGGCTAAGCGGCGCTCTTCCTCCATTTCCAGCAGAAGGCCGAGCTCTTCCGCGATGCGTTCTACCTTGGCGCGGGGCAGGAGGGTCTGTTTTTCCCGTGCTCCGGCAAGGATCAGGCCACCGAGGATGCGGTGCCCGATGATGGGCACCCAGAGGGCGCGCTGGAGTTCCATAAGCGGCCCGAGCATGGGTGCATTCGAAGTGCTCGCCAGTTCGTATTCCACACTACTTGTACCGCGTAAGACTTCGCGGGGCAGAGGCGCTTCCGCTGAGATTTTTCGCCACTCCTGCGGCAAGTTACCCGCGTTGCGTTCCCAAACCGTGCCGGTGAAGACAACCATACCTTTGTCTCTCTCCTCTGCTGCCGGTTCGAGCCAGATTCCGATACGCTCGATGGATTGTT
>Ga0326727_10008547_pt1 | contig 25881 bp, 16 predicted proteins | sample MB2enrmetagenome_FD_207643 | JGI IMG/M metagenome (GOLD analysis project Ga0326727, IMG submission 207643) | Lab enriched peat soil microbial communities from McLean, Ithaca, NY, United States - MB29MY | ecosystem: Environmental > Terrestrial > Soil > Wetlands > Peat | place: USA: New York...
AACTGCGCGTGCTGCGGACAGGAAGAGTTTTCTTTCTTGAGCCTTGATCACATCGAGGCGGGAACGGGGAACATCGAGAGGATGGAGATCTTCGGTATGAAGTACCAAGGTGGCCATCATTTCTATCGTAACCTTCGCCTCAGGGGCTACCCGTCTGGCTATCAGGTGCTGTGCATGAATTGCCAAGTTGGCCGGCGAGACAATGGGGGAATCTGCCCACACAAGAGTCGGCCGCTAGCGGGGGAGGAGCTCTTGGCAGAGTTCGAGAAGCTCAGAGTTGGCCGGGGAAATCTCGCTGCGACGGAGTCCGAAACGTATAAGGCCGCGCTGGCGAACGTGATCCGGAGGGGAAGGGCAAATCCGAGCCCGTCGGTCGTTCCCTCCTTCGTCGAACCCCCGTTCCCACCCGTCTAAACTAAGTACAGATGTCCGACACGCTGTATTTGAGCCTGTGGTACCCGAACCTGCGCCTGGAGGCGCTCCCCGACAAGCTGATTGCGGTGCTGGGCGCCTTTGCCGCGCATGGCGGCGAGGCCAAGGTGTATGCGGCGACGGTGTGGCCGGTGAGCTGGAACGAGACGCCGGTGTTCGAGCGGGTGTACGGGCGCATGGTTGGCTTGCCGGGACCGGACGCGGATCGTGCCGGGGAACCGGGCGCCGACCCGCGCCAGGCCGTGGAGGAGGCTCTGGAGCTGCTCCACGACGACTACGCCTACGAGTTCCAGATCGGGTGGAACTTGTGGGAGCTGGAGACCGCACCAAACGTCGGCCCGCGCTGGGCGCGAGGGCCGCGGCTGGTGCGTGTGACGGGCTATGGGCCACTCTTCGACGAGGGCGCGTACGAGCAGGATGGGCACATCCGGATCGACTTCGGCTCGGACACGCCGTTTCTCGTGGAGGACGCCGATCTGGACCAAATCGGCGCCCGGCATGTGGAAGAGAATGTGCGCCAACTGGTGGAGCTGGCGGCGGCGGTGGAGAAGACTTCGGGGGCGACGGCGAGGCTTTTGTGGAGTGAACTGGGCGAGAGCCTGGCGCAGCGGCTGGCGGCGCGACTGGGAGTGGGGAATTGAGGAAGCTTTGAACAAACTGCCCGAATTCCCTCAGGGGCTAAAGCCCTCAATTCATTTCGCTGCGGTTGCGGCACGACTGAAGTCGCGCCCTGATACAAGACTTCTCCGCGGAGGAATTCTTCTGAAACTCAAGAGTTTTGCCCTTTCTGAGCGCTGCATTGTGCGGAGGTTCGATCAAGCGTGCGCTTGACGATCGAGCGAATCCGGACGCTGGTGCTGGTGGCGGCGGTGGTGCTGCTGGCGGCGCTGGGAGTGTTTCTGGTCAAGGCAAAGTGGAAGAACCTGCTGAACCGGCGCGACCTGCCGCAGCGGCTGGCCAAGAACATCGAGCAGGAGGCGAACGGGTACACCTTCGTGCACGCTTATGGCGCGCACTCGCAGTACCGGATTCATGCTTCAAAGGAAGTGGAGTTGAAGAACAACTTCGTCGAGCTGCACGACGTCGAGATCGATCTTTTTGGCGAAGACGGCAGCCGCATCGACCGGATCGCGGGCGACACGTTTGAGTATGACCAGAAGAGCGGCGTGGCCACTGCGAAAGGGCCGGTGGAGATGCTGTTGACGCGGCCGGCGGCGAGCGCGCAAGCAGCTACGGAGGCGGCGGGCAAGGGGAAGGATCATCTGATTGCCGAGGTTGGCGCGGCGAAAGGCCCGGCGGGGCAAATTGACGTAAAGACCAGCGGAGTGACGTTTGACCGGAGCACCGGGCTGGTGACGACGGACCAGCGCGTGGATTTCTCGCTGGCGCAGGGATATGGAAGCGCCATAGGCGCCAGGTACGACTCGCAGAGCGGCTACCTGACGCTGGAGCAGGCGGTGGAACTGACCACGCGCCGGGGCGCCGATACGGTCGTGATCCGGGCGCAGCATGCGGAGTTCGACCGTGGCGCGCAAATCTGCTGGCTGAGCGCGGCCGCAGCCGACTACCGGGAGGCAAAGGCAGGCGCGGCCCAGGCCAAGATTCTGTTCCGCGCGGACGGCTCGGCGGAGCGGCTGGACGCGATGGGCGGTTTCACGCTGGAGACCGCGAATGGCGGGCATTTGGCCGCGCCCACGGCACAGATGGACTTTGACGAGCATAACCAGCCGCGCCATGGGCACATGGAGGGCGGCGTGACCATGGACTCGATGAAGGAAGGGCGCACGGTGCACGGAACGTCGCCCGCGGCGGATCTGGAGTTCACGGCGCAGGGAGTGCTGCGCAGCGCGCACCTGGAACGCGGCGTAGTCGTCGAGAGCGAAGAGACGAGCGAGGCGGAGATAGGGCAGACCGCGGCTATCAATGTGAGGCGGACATGGCGCTCGCCGATTCTGGACATTGACTTTGGCTTGACGCGGGGCACAGGCAAGGGCCAGGTGGAACCGAAGGCCATGCGCGGCACGGGCGGGGTGGTGATCACCAGCGAAAGCCGGCGCGGCAATGGGGCCGTATCGCCATCCAGAATGAGCGCCGATGAAGTGACGGGCGTGTTCGGGGCAGGGCCGGTACTGCGCGCGATCACCGGCGTGGGTCATGCGGGAATGGAACAAACGACGGCTACGGGAACGCGGCAAACCGCAACCGGCGACCGGCTGCAGGCGCAATTTGCGCCGGCGGGAGGGACGGCGGCGAGCGCTGAGCGAGCCCAGGTCTCAAAATCGAGACCCGGGGCACCCGCGACGACGAGAGGTTTGGCGGCGGGCGGGACGCGAAGCGGGGCAAGGAGCGGAGGCGGGTATGGCGCGGGCGCTGCCGAGGTGCAGTCGGCCGAGCTCGACGGAAATGTGGTGCTTTTTGAGCAAGCTGCGGCAAAGCCGGGCGCGCAGCCTCAGCCGCCGCTGCATGCGACGGCGGGCAGGGCGGTGTATGAGGGCACGGGCCAGTGGCTGCACCTGACGATCAACCCGCGCGTGGATGACGGCGGGCTGCAGTTGACGGCGGAAAGGGTGGATGTGTCGCAGCAGTCGGGAGACGCTTTTGCGCATGGCAATGTGAAGGCGACGTGGGCGGAATCCGGCGCGGGCGGCTCCGGCGGACAGAATGCGGCGGCAGGCGGCGTCGAGGGACAGAGTGGATTGACGCTGGGCGGCACAGGTCCCGCGCACGTGGTCGCGGCGGAAGCGCAACTGAACGAGTCGACAGGCGAGGTGACATTCCGCGGGCACGCGCGGCTGTGGCAACAGGCGAATTCCGTGGCCGGGCCGGTGATTGCGGTGATTGTGCTCAACCAGCACTTGCAGACGCTGGAGGCGCGAAGCAACGACGCGGCAGAGCCGGTGAGAGCGGTCATGCTGAGCGCAAGCGCGCCGGGCGCAGGCAGGATTGCGGGGCAGAGCCCGGACCAGAATGCAGGTGCGAAGACGGCCACGCCGGCAGTGGTTCGCGTGCACGGGGGCGAGCTTTCGTACTCCGATCCTGAGCGCCGCGCGGTGATGCATGGCGGCGCGCTGGGCGCGGTGATTGCCGAAACGGGCACGGCAACGTCGTCTTCAGATACGGTGGAGCTCCGGCTGATGCCGGCGGGAAACCATGACGGCGGAAGCGGCGGGCAGGCGCAGGTGGATCGCATGACGGCCACGGGGCATGTGGTGCTGGTTCTCGAAGGCTGGCGCGGAACCGGAGAGCGGCTGGAGTATTCCAGCGTGACCGGGGAGTATGTGCTGACGGGCACTGCCGCCGCGCCGCCCAGGATGACCGATGCGGATCGCGGAACCGTGACCGGCGAGGCTTTGATTTTCCATAGCCGCGATGATAGCGTCAGTATCGAAGGCGGCGGGAGCGAGACCAGAACCGAGACGACCGCTCCGGAAGCGCACGGAAAGTAGCGGCGGAATTTTGCGCCGGCGAGGCGAATGCAGACACTGATTGCCGAGGGAATCGGCAAGAGCTACAAGCGAAGGCAGGTTGTAAGGGACGTCAACCTGCGAATCTCCCGCGGCGAGGTGGTGGGATTGCTGGGGCCGAACGGCGCCGGCAAGACGACCAGTTTTTACATCATCGTGGGGCTGGTGCAGCCGGAGACCGGGCGCGTGCTGGTGGACGAGACCGACATCACGCGGCTGCCGATGTACCTGCGCGCGCGCAACTACGGCATCAGTTATCTTCCCCAGGAGCCTTCGGTGTTCCGCAAGCTCACCGTGGAGGAGAACATTCTGGCGGTGCTGGAGGCGCAGCCGCTGGGCAACCGGGAGCGGAGGGCGCGGGCCGAGAAGCTGATCAACCAGCTCAATCTGGGGCACATCCGCACCACGCGCGGGTACGCGCTTTCAGGCGGTGAACGGAGGCGGGTGGAGATTGCGCGGGCATTGTGCATTCAGCCGAACTTTATTTTGCTCGATGAACCGTTCAGCGGCATCGATCCGATTGCGGTGCTGGAGCTGCAAAAGATTATTTTTGACCTGAAGGCGAGCGGCATCGGCGTGCTGGTGACGGACCATAACGTGCGCGAGACGCTGAGCGTAACCGATCGGGCGTACATTATCGCCGAGGGGCGGATTTTCCGCGCCGGGACACCGCACGAGCTGGGCAATGATGTCGACGTGCGGCGCATTTACCTGGGCGAAGGATTCTCGCTGGGGTAAGCCGCTGGACGCTCGACGTAAATCAGGCATATTCTGATGGTTCCCGCAGCCAGAGCGCGGCGCCGGGCCATAAAATCGATAGTTTGAGAATCCAGGATGGGTCAAACCCCAATTCGGGACAAATAACGCGAATGGGTGATTCGAATTGAGGCATTTTCTGCATTAAGCTTTTCTCGCACGGTTAGACTCGGCTTGAGTCAAACCGGGAAAGAACGAACGCATCGATGGCGCTACTGCAACCAAAACTGAGTTTGAAGGTCGCGCAACGCCAGGTACTGACACCGGGCCTGATGCAGATGGTGAGCGTTCTTGCCCTGAACAAGCTCGAGTTGAAGGAGATGATCGATGCCGAGATGGTGGAGAATCCGGTCCTGGAGGAGATTGACGAGACGGTTCCGATGCTGGATGACGTGGCAAGCCGCGAGGAGCGGCTGGAACGCCCCGCGGAGGAAGCGGTGGCGCCACCTAAAGACATCTTCAACGAGATCGATTTCGGCTCGTACTTCCAGGAGTATCTTGACCCCGGCTATCGCACGCAACCGGAGTATGAAGAGAACGAAAAGCCCTCGTTTGAAAACTTTCTCTCCCAGCCTACGACTTTGTCCGATCACCTGGCGTGGCAGTTGGGAGCTCTGAGCCTGAATGCGAAGCTGCATGAGGCGGCGGAGTTCGTAGTGGGCAATCTGGACGAGGATGGCTACCTGACGGCGAGCGAAGAAGAGCTGGCCGCGGCGTTCGGCGAGGCTCCGGCTGACGTGGCCGCGGACAACGGCCACACGCTGGAGCAAGCCGCGACGCTCGAGCTGATTCGCCGCGCCGTCGATCTGGTGCAGCAACTCGATCCGGCGGGGGTGGGCGCGCGCGACCTGCGGCAGTGCCTGGCGATACAGATCGCGGCGCAACAGCACGAGTTCGGCCATTTATACGGGAAGCCGGCGGAGGAGACGGGCGCCCATGCGAATGGCGACCCGCATAGAAGCTTTCGCGTCGAGGCGGAAGCCAGGATCGAGGAGCGGCGGCGCGCGATGGAGGTGGCGGCGCTGATTGTGGACCGTCACTTGCCTCTGTTACAGAAGCGCGACATGAAGGACCTGGCGCGCGCGGTGCAGGTGACCACGGAAGAGGCGCATGCGGCGGTGGAGTTTATCCGTACGCTCGATCCTCGGCCGGGGCGCATGTACAACCGGGAGCAGGCGCGGCTGATCGAGCCCGATGTGTATTTTGTGAAGCGCGGCGGCGAGTGGGTGGTCTCGATGAACGAAGAGGACCTGCCCAGCCTGCGGCTCAGCCAGCGCTACCGGCGCATGCTTGTTTCCGCCGACACCGACAAGGAAGTGAAGGAGTACGTAAAGGAGCGGTTCCGCTCCGCGCTGCAACTACTGCGCAACATCGCGCAGCGCAAGAGCACGATTCTGCGCACCTGCGAAGTGATTGTGCGGCGGCAGCAGGAGTTTTTCGAGAAGGGCGTGGAAGGACTGCGGCCCATGATGATCAAGGAAGTGGCCGAAGAGATCGGCGTCCACCCCTCGACGGTGAGCCGCGCCGTCTCCAGTAAGTACGCGCACACGCCGCAAGGCGTGCTGGAGCTGCGCTTCTTCTTCTCCGAAGGCGCGAACGGGCCGGAGGGCGCGGACACGCCGCTACTGGTCTTAAAACGCAAGGTCCGCAAGCTCATCGAAGACGAGGATCCGCGCCATCCGCTGACCGACGATCAGCTTGCCGCGATGTTGCACTCGCAGGGGATTCAGCTCACCCGGCGCACCGTGGCCAAGTACCGCGAGGATATGAACATTCCGTCGACGCACCAGCGGCGGAAGCGGGTCTAGAAGCCAGCTTCTAGCTCCTAGCTGCTAGCCTGTTCGTGCTTTCGACGGCTTCAAAGGTCAAACCGGGGCACCCATTTTTCCAAAAAATTCAAGCAGTCATAGAGCTGGGAGGCAGCGGCTGCTTCTACATCGCTTCGGGGCTTTCGATGCCGAGGAGAGCGAGCGCGCCGACGAGTTCGCGCAGCGTGACGGCGGCGGTGGCGAGCAGGAACGTTTTTCGCGCGGGGTCTTCTTCGGTGAGGATGTGATGACGATGGTAGAAGTTGGCGAACTCCTGCGCAAGCTGGAAGGCGTGCTTGGCGAGGTGAGCGGGCTCGGATGTGGCGATGCACTGTTCGAGAATTTGGGTACGGCGGCCGGCGCGCAGCCATAGGGACCAGATGTCTTCGTTGGCCTCACCGGAGAGATAGGCCGCCATGCCGGCAGATGAGGGTATTGAGGGTGCACCCACAGGGGCTAAAGCCCCGGATTCTTCTTTCCGTGCCTTCGGCACGGCTGAAGCCGTGCCCTGATACAAGGCGCCGGCTTGCTGGCTTGCTGACTCGTCCGCCGCGGCGGACTGACTCGCTTGCCATTCAAACTCCGCCAGCGCCGCTTCGGGCGTGATGTTGCCTTTGCGAAAAATGTTGCGGATGCGGACGACGGCGTATTGAATGTAGGGACCGGTCTCGCCCTCAAAGCTGAGCGCGTCTTTGAAGTCGAAGGCGATGACGGAGTTGCGCGTGACCTTCAGCATGAAGTAGCGGAGGGCTCCGATGGCGATCTGTTCAGCGATTTTTTGGCGCTCGGCCTCGGCGTTCTCACCCGTCCCGCCGGTCTCCACCCCTCCGGGCACAAATCGCCCGGTGGGGACCCCGGTCTGGCGCGCGTCAACTTCAGCGCGCGTGGCGGCGATGAGCTTGTCGATGAGGTCGTCGGCCTTGACGCCGAAGCCCTTGCGCCCACTGACCTCGATGTAGGCGCGGCCGTGGTCCTCTTCACGCACGTCGTAACCAAGCTCGGCGGCGCAGCGCGGCGTCAGCGCGACCATCTCGTAGCTGAAGTGGGTGTAGTGATCGGCCTGGTCGGTGTATCCCATGCCGCGCAGCGCCTGGATGACGTTTGATTGCGGATCGGACTGGCGCGCATCGATGACGTTGTAGATGGCCTGCGCGCCGCCGAAGCGCGGATGGCTTTCCTGGCCCTGGACGGCTGAAATCCAGCACTCATGGTTGGGGTAGCTGAAGAAGGGCTTGTAGCCGAAGTCGCGGCCAAGCAGGCCAAACTTCCAGAGATGGTAGGCAATGTCTTTGCCGACATAGGTGACGGTGCCGTTGGAGCGGACAATGACCTTCGCGTCTTCGTCGGGGCCCTCCGGAGTCACATTGACAGGCACAAAGTTTATGTACGAGTCGTCAAGAATGTCTTCTTGAGTCATCAGGGCGCTTTGCCTGAGCATCCTTTGGGCATCTTTTATAGGACGCTCCAGATTTCCGGGCCGCTTCATTACCCAGCAACCCTTGTTCTTGCCCCCGTTCTCAAGGTAGAGCACGCCCGATTGCTTGAGCTGCTCGAAGGCCGCTTCCCAAAATTTGAGGTGCAGGATCTCGCTCTCGCGCGGGAGAAAATCGTATTCGATGCCGAGGCGAAGCATGGTTTCGAGATGGCGGCGGAGAACCGCGGTGGAGATGAGGTCGGCGATTTCGGCGGTTTCATTGCCGCCACGTTCGATCAGGTGCAAGGTGTCGAGCCGCAATTGTTTGCGCGCGGCTTGTTCTTCGACGGTGCCTTCACCGTACCATTGCGACGTGCGCGCGTAGAGGTCCCAGCAGTAGTAATCAAAAGGTTTCGCAACGGACTCAGGGGCTAAAGCCCCCTGTTGGTCAGGCTGGACATTCGGCTCGACTGAAGTCGTGCCCTGATACAAGGCCTCAGAAGCTGGGCTAACGCTGCCTTCAGTTCGCTTTTCGCAACGGGTGATTAAGGCGCGGACCTCGCCGGCGGATTTGCCTTCGAGGTTCAGAAAGCCGACCACGACGTCGGCAACCTGCACGCCGGTGTTGTCAATGTAGTTCTGCACATCGACCTTATAGCCGGTGGCGCGGAGCAGGCGGACAAACGTGTCGCCGAGAATCGCATTCCGTAAATGCCCAATGTGAGCGGCCTTGTTGGGATTGATGGAGGTGTGCTCGACAATGGCACTGGCACCTGCGGTGAGGTGCTGCGCGGACGGCGAACTGCCTTCGGCGCGAGCCACCATATAGGCCGCGTGGGCGCGATCGAGGCGGGCGTTGATGTAGCCGCCGCCGGCGACTTCGAATCCGGCAAAGCCATCGAGTGAGCCGAGGGCGGCGACGATTTCCTGGGCAATCATTTTCGGAGCCTTGCGCAGGGTGCGGGCCAGCTCGAAGGCGATGGGTGTGGCGATCTCGCCGAGGCGCAGGTCGGGCGGCGTCTCCAGAGGGACCGAGCCGATCTCAAGCTCGTATTTTTCTTTCAAAACGGCGCGCAGGCGATCGGCGAACCGCTTTTCCAGTTGCAAGACCACGCGAGAGCCTCAAAAAATCCTTGATTTTCCAAGTGATTTTATCACCTGCGGTGGGGCTGAACTGCAGGCAGGGCGGTGCGCGAAGATCGGAGAAGCGCAAGCCGGGCCGTCGAAGCGCGATGCCGTAAGATGGGAATTGATCGCCGCAGCCGCGCCCTTTGCTTTGCGCGCGCGAATCGAATGCGCTCTTCATGACTGATTCAAACTCGAATTCAAGCTCGAATCCGAAGCGCTTTTACCTGACCACGCCGATTTACTACGTGAACGCGCGGCCGCACCTGGGTCATGCGTATTCGACCATCGTGTGCGACGCAATTGCGCGGCGCAAGCGGGCGCTGGGCATCGAGACTTGGTTTTTGACCGGGACCGACGAGCACGGGCAGAAGATCGAGCGCTCAGCCAAAGCTGCCGGGTGCACGCCGCAGGAGTTTGCGACCAAGATTGCCGGCGAGTTTCGCGGGTTGTGGGACAGGCTGGGGCTGACGTACGACGACTTTATCCGCACCACTGAGGAGCGGCACAAGCGCGGCGTGCAGAAGCTGTTTGCCACGCTGCGCGATCGCGGCTACATCTACAAGGGCTCGTACACCGGCCAGTATTGCGTTTCTGACGAGGCGTACGTCGACGGACCGCCGGGCACGCCCTGCCCCGATTGCGGGCGCATCACCGAGACGGTGAGCGAGGAAAACTATTTCTTCAAGCTTTCGGCCTTCGAGCGGAAATTGCTCGAGTTTTACGAAGAGCATCCCGAGTTCATGGGGCCGGAGTCGACGCGGCGCGAGGTGGTCTCGTTTGTGCGCGGCGGCCTGAAAGATCTCTCGGTGAGCCGGACAAGTTTTTCGTGGGGCATTCCAGTGCCGGGCGACGAAAAGCACGTGATCTACGTGTGGCTGGATGCGCTGGCGAATTATATTACCGCTCTTGGATATGGTTCGGAAGCACCTGAAGACAGGGCGCGGTTCGAAAAATTCTGGCCGGCGGACATTCACTTGATCGGGAAAGAGATCAGCCGGTTCCACTGCGTGTACTGGCCGGCATTTTTGATGGCGGCGGAGATTCCCGTGCCGCGCTCGGTGCGCGCCAACGGCTGGCTGCTCTTCGATCAGGGGAAGATGTCGAAGTCGCGCGGGAATATCGTTCGCGCCGAGACCGTCGATGAGGTGCTGGGCGCGGATGCGCTGCGCTACTTCCTGTTGAGAGAGATTCCCTTCGGGCAGGATGGGAATTTCAGCTTTGATGCGCTGGTGCAGCGGTACAACGGCGACTTGGCCAACGGCTACGGCAACCTGGTGAGCCGCGTGGTGAACATGGTGCACAAGTACTTTGGCGGCGTGGCGCCGACGGCGGGCGCGGAGACGCAGGCTGAAGTGGCGTTGCGGGCAAATGCTGAGGCAGCCATTCCGGCGTTCGGGCCGGCCTTCGATGATCTGAATTTTTCTGACGCGCTGAAGGTGCTGTGGGCCCTGGTGGCGGAGACGGACGGATATCTCACGGCCAATGCGCCTTGGAAGAAGCCGGCGGAGCGATCGGACGCCGACCACGCGAAGCTGCAGGCGCGGGTGCTGGCCACGGCTGCGGAGGCGATCCGTGTGATCACGGCGCTGGCGTATCCCGTTGTGCCCGACGCGGCGGCGAAGGTGTGGCGGCAGCTTGGGCAGGGCGAATTGGCGGACGCAGCGAGGCGCGGATTTTTGAAGGATCTCGCGTGGGGCGGGTTGAAGGCGGGGACAAAGTTCGGCGAGCCCGCGCCACTGTTTCCGCGTGGGGAAAAGGACGCAATCGAGCGTATGCAGAATCTTGAGGACGAGAACAATCGGACGGTTGCCGAAGCGGTGAGCAACGGTGAAGTTGCGGCAGGAGCGAAAGCGCCGGCTGCCGCGCAAAAGCAGGCGCCGATTGCGGCTCCCGTGAAGGCGGCCGCACCTAAGGCTCCTGCCGCGGCGCAAAAGCCTGCTGCGCCGATTGCGGCGAAAGTTGTGGCATCGTCCCCGATTGTGCCGCAAGCTGCAGCGGAGCCGCCGGCTGCTGCTGGTCTGGTGAAAGAGGCTGAGGGAGCTGCTTCAATGCCGGGGCCGCAGTACATCACGATTGACGACTTTGGCAAGGTGGAACTGCGCGTGGCGCAGATTCTGGTGGCTGAGCGCGTGCCCAAGGCCGATAAGCTGCTGCGCCTGGAGATCGACCTGGGATCCGAGAAACGGCAGATTCTGGCCGGCATCGCGCAGCATTATGAGCCGGAGAAGCTCATTGGCCGGAAGATTGTCGTGGTCGCCAACCTGGCTCCGCGCAAGATGCGCGGCCTTGAGTCAAACGGGATGCTGCTGGCAGCTTCGCTCGATGACGGAGCGCCTGTGTTGGCGGGATTTCTGGAAGAGGTTCCGTTGGGCGCGCGGCTGAAGTAGGCGAATTGGCGAGGAATGCGCAGGAACAACCGCAGATCCTTCGGCTCCAGTCGCTGCGGCGACCTCCGCTCAGGATGACAGCTTTGAGTGGATTCCTTTCGATTCCATGAACACGAATATCTGCGAAGACTCACCAGAAGAATTGGTGCGGAAGGCGGGACTTGAACCCGCAAGCCTTTTGGGCGCTAGCTCCTAAGGCTAGTGTGTTTGCCATTTCACCACTTCCGCACGGTGCGATGCGAGAACCTGCTTCTGACGGAACACCGTCTTAGGTCCGAAAGTCCGGACCTGGGGCACCCGCGCAGGCCAGGCCTGACCTTCTTAAGTCTAGTGGGAAAACGACGCGGGTTGCAATGCGCGAGTGCCGAACCGCGTTTCGCGACGTATCTTACTTCGCATCTCGCGAAAAGTCGCCGCTTTTGCCGCCGGATTTAGATTCGAGCCGGATCTCGCGGATGACGATCGCCTTGTCGAGCGCCTTGGTCATGTCGTAGACGGTGAGCGCGGCAACGGCAGCGGCGGTGAGGGCTTCCATTTCGACGCCGGTGGGGCCGGTGGTAGCCGCAGTGGAGGTGATGCGCACGCCTCCCGCGACGATTTGCGCCTGCACATCGATGTGCGTGAGCGCGAGGGGATGGCACATGGGGATGAGATCGGCGGTGCGCTTGGCGGCCTGGATGCCGGAGAGGCGGGCTACTTCAAGGGGGTTGCCCTTGGGGTTCGAGGGCAGCGCCGAGAGAACGGCGGCGGAGAGCCCGACGAATGCCGAAGCGGTTGCGGTGCGGCGCGTGGGCTGCTTGGCGCTCACGTCGACCATCGTGGCCTGGCCGGATGCATCGAAATGCGAAAGGCGCCTGCGCGCGGGGTGCAAGGGTTTCGACGGGTGAGAGAGTTTGGAGGACTTGGGCATAGGACTCCTCAGGGAAGCAAAATGCGGACGATCGTGCCCGGCTCAAGGCGCGATTTCGGACCAAGATCGCCCTCTTCGGGCACGACGATGAAACAGTTGGCGCGGGCCAGGGCAGCCAGGTCGCCGCTTCCCTCAGAGGGAACAGGCGCAACCTGAGGCAGCGGACCAGCGAAGGTGCACGCGGCAGGCAGAAAGCGGGTGAGGCCCGGCTTCGCCTTGACGTCCGAAACCAGGCGCGCGAGGGCGAAACTCGGGCCGCGGGTGCCGCGGCCGGCAAGCGCGGCGATCACCGGCGCGGCGAAGAGAAGGAACGTGACTGCCGAAGAGACGGGGTTGCCGGGAAGGCCGAAGATGCAGCACTTCGTGCCGTCCCGGCTTTGGACGGGCTTTGCGGAACGGCGACGCAGCTCGCCAAAGACCAGCGGCTTGCCGGGCTGGATGCGCACGCCGGTGAAGTGGAAGCGGGCGCCGGCGCGGGCGAGCGCGGGCTCGACAAGATCGAATTTGCCCGCGGAAACGCCGCCGGCGATGACGAGGAGATCGGCCGTGGCGGCGCGGGCGATCGCAGCATCCAGGGATTTGGCCGTGTCGCGCGCGGTGGGAAGAACCCACGGCTCGCCGCCGGCGGTGGAGACCATTGCGGCCAGCATGGCGCTGCTCGAGTTGCGAATCTGGCCGGGAGCGGGCGAGGAGCGGATAGGCACAAGCTCGTCGCCGGTGGCGAGGATGGCCACGCGGGGCTTCAAGAAGACATGCAGCGCGGTGCAGCCGCAGGAGCCTGCGAGCGCAATTTGTGCGGCGCCGATGGCGGTTCCCACGGAGAGCAGTTCCTCGCCTTTGCGCGCCTGCGCGCCGCGGGCAACGATGTTCGCGCCTTTTTCGATGGTACGGGGCGGAAGCAGCCGGACGGTTGGCGAAGATGGGCTGCCCGAGGTCTCGACGTGCTCGAGCATAACGACGGCATCGGCGCCCAAGGGAACGGGAGCGCCGGTCATGATCTCCCAGGCGGAGCCGCGCGGCAGCGGCCCGGATGGAGGCTGGCCGGCGCGGGTTGCGCCCGCCACGGCGAGCGGGCGATGGGCAGAGGCCTCCGCGGCGCGGCAGGCGAAGCCATCGCGGGTGGAGCGCGCGAAAGGCGGCTGGTCGCAGTCGGCGCGAAGCGGCTCGGCGAGCACGCGGCCCGTGGCCCGAGCCAGGGTAACGCTCTCCACACGGGGACGGCGCCGGGCGCACTTTGCGGCGTAAGCCGCGACCAGCGCGGATGCCTCGTTAAAGCTAAGCAGGGCAGGGCTGGGCGCAGCAGGGCTCATGGAATGGATTGTAGAGGGTTCAAGAGGGCGGTGAAATGGATTCCGGGAGGGCCACGCGGCTAAAACGATGACGACGCTGCGATCGCCTGTGCCGGCGGAGGCGTCGGCACCGGCGGAACGGCAAGTTACTTCGCGGCCGGAGCGGCAGAAGGGGCGATACTTTCTCCTGCACGGAGCAGAATGGCGGTCACTTCGGCGGCGTAAGGGCCGTTGGGCGCCAGCTCCAGGTACTTGCGAAAGGCCTCGGCGCAACCGCCAGGCAAAAGGAGCCTGTTGGTATTGGGATCGACGGTGGCGTTCAGGGCCAGTCCCTGAGCCTTGATGTAGTAGAGGAAGGCCTGGGTAGGATCGGCCTTGAGGGCTGCGTCGGCGGCATCGATCTGGGCGGGAGCGTTCCTTTCCTGGAAGAAAACGATGGCCTGATTGCGGAGGTAGAGGGCGGCGTTCGCGGGATCGGCCTTGGCGGCGGCGTCATAGGCCGCGTTGGCTTCGTCGATCATGAGGGTGCGGGCGTAAACCTCGCCCAAGCCGGATTCTGCTGCGCCCATGACTTGCGGTTGCGGGCTGTCTACCTTCGACAGGAGATCGAGAGCCTTTTTGTAGCTGGTCTCCGCGTCGAGATAATTCTTCAGGCCGACTTGGGCTCGCCCCAGATCGATCCACAGAACAGGCTCGCCGGGCTGGACAGCCGTGTCGCGAGTCATGAGCGTTTCGACGTCGGTGTACTTGGCGCTCGCGATCTCCGCTGCCGTGGCTTCGATTTCTCCACGGCCGGCAGCCGATCCGAGGGTCTGGATTGCCGTGGCGCGCGCATTCTCCGCGTCGTGAAAGTCCAGGTTTACGATTGCGATGTCGGCATCGATGTCGGCAATGCCCTTGTTGGCCGAAGAAGCTGCGGTATTGGCCGCCGGAGCTGCGGCGTTGGCCGCCCTCATCGCCAACAACTGCTTCTGCTGTTCCGGCGAAAGCCTGTCGAGGAACTCCTGGCGCGTCATATCGACATCCTGCGCCATATCCTGCCCGGCCACGACTTCGACTTCATTGATGTAGTCGACGATCTTGCCTTCGGGCGTGTCTGGCGCGCGGTAAACGACCGTGTACTCACCCGGCGGCGCCTGGCCGGAGTATTCACCCGAGGGGGAAACGGGAAAGCTGTAGCTCAAGGTCAAGCCGCCATCGGTGGAGAGGCTTACCGTGCCATTCTGCTGGGGCACGCCGACGGGATTGATCACGCGGCCATGAATCCTGCCCACCTCGGCGGTGGTCGGCTGCTGCGCAGGCGCGGGCGCAAAGGCGATCGAAAGCAGGCCGGCCATAGCGGACCAGGCCGCCACGGTGGGCAGGCGCAACCGCAGCGCAGAACTCATGGAATGCATTGTAGAGGGTTGGCGGCACCTGGCAGAATCGGAGCGCCCTGGGCGGCTGCCCGTCTGATGGGATCGGACCCGTGGGATCAGACGCGAAGGGCGTCCGCCGCAGCGGACGCCCTTCGCGGGAAAGGGACAAGCGGCCCGCCTACTTCGATTTGGGCGCCTTGTAGGAGGAACTGACCTTCTCTCCAGCCTGTTGCAGAATGGCCTGCACATCGCCGGCGAACTGGCCGTTCGGCGCCAGATCCAGGTATTTGTGGTAGGCTTCCGCGCATCCCGGAGGCAGAACATAAAGGCCTGTCTTTGGATCGACAGCAGCATTCGCGATCAACCCCTGGCCCTTGATGTAGTAAAGGATGGCAAGGTTGGGATCATTCGGGTTCGGATCAGACTTGATGGCATCGTCTGCCGCAGCAACCTGTGCCGCGGAGTTGCCCTCCTGGAAGAAGATAATCGCTTGATTCTTGAGATACAGGCCCGCATTGGCGGGATCGGCCTTGGCGGCGGCGTCAAAGGCCGCATTGGCCTCGGGAATCTTGCCCGTGCGCGCGTAGATCTCGCCCAAGCCCTCTTGGGACTGGCCGATTACGCCTCCGCGAGGCTTCTTTGAGGCCGTCTCCAGGTCGAGGGCCTTCTTATACGATGTGATCGCGTCGTCATACTTTTTGAGGCCGGCCTGGGCAAACGCCAGATTGTTCCATAACAGCGCCTCATCCGGCTTGAGTCCCGTATCCTTGCTCATCAGGCTCTCAATATCGGTGTACTTCGCGGTTTTGATCTCCTCAGTTTTGGCGTCGAGGTCGGCCTTGGAAGGTTTCCCGCCGAGCGCCTGCGCCGCAGTTACGGTCGCGCCGTCGATGTCTTTTTTGTCCTGGTTGACGACCTTCAGGTCAGCGTTGAGCATGGCGATCAGCGCGTTCGCCTTGAGGGCCTCGGCATTCTGTTTCTTCAGGTCCTCCAACTGCTTCCTTTCTTCCGGCGACATCTTGTCGATGAACTCCTGCCGCGACATATCGTCGTCCTGCTGAATATCCTGTCCGGCAATGATTTTGATACCATGGATGGAGTCGACCATCTTGCCGGCCGGGGTATCGGGCGCACGGTAGACCAACGTGTAGGTTCCAGACTCCGCTTCGCCGGAGTAGCTGCCCGTGGAATCGACCGGGAAGGTGTACTTCAACGTGACACCGCCGTCGGTGGAAAGGTTCACGGTACCGCCCCCCTGCGGTTGGCCCGTGGGATTGATGACGCGGCCGTGAATCTTGCCCATTTTTTCAGCGGGCTGCGCCTGAGCGGGCGCGAAAGCCAATGCCAGCAGGCCCGCCGCAGCGGTCAGACCCAGCCAAAGTGAAAGAGTGCGCTTCATGTTTTCTCCTTGAGAGCGGCGGGAAGTGTGCTGCCCGCAGGCTCGAAAAGTTCAAATTCCAAGCGCCCGGCGGTGAGCGTAAAAGCAATGCTCCAGCGGGCCTGTTTCTGCTTCTGTGAACCGGGGCCGGCCAGCCTTGCTTCTGGTCCTGGCCCCGGCAACTTTTGTGGAAGAGCACGCGCCACGGCGCGGGCTGATCCGGGAGAGCGTAATTCCAGCAAAACCCACGTTAAATGCAATCCGGCACCCTGCACAAGAGGGTAGTGACGCGATGCGTCCCATGCACGCTTTGGGCCGCGCCGACCCCTGCATTGTGGACGGTGATGCGGGACCGCAAACTGCATCCCCGCGGCGACCGAACGCCAGCGCCGTGCGGATCTCGATTTTGATGGTATTGCGGCGGGCGCGATGCCGCGTGTGGCGTGTATCACACACTAGAATCTGAATATGGAAACGGTGATTCGGAGGGCAACGGCGGCGGATGCCGCACAGATCCTCAAGTTTATTCGCGCCCTGGCGGCCTTTGAGCGGGCGCCGGACGCGGTGACTGCGACCGAGGAGGACCTGATACGCGATGGATTTGGCCCCACTCCCTTTTATTCCTGCCTGATTGCCGAGCACGGCGGCCAGCCGGCCGGATTCGCCTTCTTTTTTTTCAATTACTCCACGTGGGTAGGACGGCCTGGTATGTACCTCGAAGACCTGTTTGTGCTGCCGGAGTTTCGCGGGCTGGGCATCGGCAAGGCGCTGCTGAAACAGGTGGCTGCAATTACGGTGGAAAAGGGTTGCCAGCGCTTGCAGTGGGAGGTTCTTGACTGGAATACGCCGGCAATCGAGTTCTACCGCGCCATGGGCGCCGAGTTTCTGGACGAGTGGCGCAATGTGCGCCTGAGCGGCGAGGCGCTGATGCGGCTGGCCGGAATGGAAAGGCAGCAGGCATGAACCTGCGCTGCGATCCCTGCGAAGACGAGCCTCACACCGCGCTCTCTGAGCCGAAGACGGCTGCCCCACCGCAGGTGGTTCGCGTGATTGGCGGCGGGCTGGCCGGACCTGAGGCCGCGCTGACGGCTGCGAGGCTGGGCTGCGAGGTAGAGCTTTTTGAGATGCGCGCGGTGGTGGACGGCAAGCCACGGTTGACGCCCGCGCACCAGACCACGGATTTCGGCGAGCTGGTCTGCTCCAACTCGCTCAAGAGCGAAACGCCCAACACAGCGCCCTGGCTGCTGAAGCAGGAGATGCGGCGCTGGGGCTCGGCGCTGTTGCGTATCGCTGATGAGACGGCAGTGCCGGCGGGCCACGCGCTAGCCGTGGATCGCGTGGAGTTTTCGCGGCGCATCTCGGAGGCGATTCAGTCGGAGCCGAAGATTCGCGTGATTCGGGAAGAGGTGACTGACCTTGGCGCGTCGCCCCTCCAGGACGAGAACGGCACGAAGTGCACCATTGTGGCGACGGGGCCGTTGACGTCGGACGCACTAAGCAAGGAAATCGAGCGGCTGACCGGCGCGGAGCATTTGGCCTTCTACGATTCGATCTCGCCCATTGTCGATGCCGAGTCGATCGACATGGGGCGCGTGTACTTTGCCGCGCGCTGGGACAAAGGAACGGCGGACTACATCAACTGCCCGATGGACCGCGCCGAGTACGACCGCTTTTTAGATGCGCTGCTTGCCGCGGAGGCGGCGGAAGCGAAGGAGTGGGAGAAGCTGGATTATTTTCCACCCCATGCGCCAGTTGCGGGCGCATGGGGGCCCCGGTATTTCGAAGGCTGCCTGCCCATCGAGGTACTGGCGCGGCGCGGGCGGGACACGCTGCGATTTGGGCCGATGAAGCCGGTGGGGCTGCGCGATCCGCGCACCGGCAAAACGCCGTGGGCCGTGGTGCAACTGCGCAAGGAGAATCTGCGCGCCGACAGCTACAACCTGGTGGGGTTCCAGAATCACTTGAAGTTTGGCGAGCAGGCGCGCGTGCTCAGGCTGATTCCGGGACTTGAGAATGCGCGCTTCCTGCGCTACGGGCAGATTCACCGCAACACATACATTTGCGCGCCGGCGCTGCTGGACGAATGCCTGCGGCTGAAAAGCCGGCCGGATCTGCTATTTGCCGGGCAGATTTGCGGAGTGGAGGGGTACACGGAATCGATCGCCACAGGCATGCTGGCGGGGATCTACGCGGCGGCGCTGACGCGGGGCGAAGAGCCGGCGCCTGTGCCGCGCGCGACGGCCCTCGGCTCGCTGGTTCACTACATCACGCACGCCGATGCGAAGAGTTTTCAGCCGGCCAACATCACCTTCGACCTGCTTCAACCGCTCGTTGACCCGCTCGAGCCGGAGGTCCGCAGAAAAGTCCGCGACAAGGCAGAGCGGCACCGGATGCAGTGCGAGCGGGCGCTGGAGGCGTTCGATGCATGGCGGGTGGGGGCTGTGAAGGCCATTGAATTGCGGGGTTAACGACCACCTGTTTCTGTGTTAGGCTTGGCTGTCCCGGAGAAAACCCCATGCACGTCTTCTCTGCGTCGGATGCTGTCTCCCCAGCCATTGAGCGAACCAAGCGCTATCTCTTTCGCCCTTTTGAGTGGGGCACCTATCTGAAACTTGCAGCAGTTGCGTGCGTCACCGAGGGAATTTCGCTCAATTTCAACTACTCCTATCACGGCGGCTTTTCGTCTGCGACAGACTCGACGTCGTTGCCCATGAGCAGCTTCTCCGGTGGGTGGGTCGTATTGATCGCCGCGGTCGTCGTGCTCGCCATAGTCGCCGGCGCCATCCTTTTTTACCTCGTGACGAGGCTCCGCTTTGCTTTCTTTCATTGCCTGGTTCACCAGACGAAGGAGATCCGCCCGGGGTGGGCAATGTATCGAGCCCAGAGCATGCGCTTCTTCTTGGCGAGCCTGGTGGTCGGACTCATCTTTCTGGTCATTGTCGTGCTGGCGGTACTGCCCTTCGCATTCGCAATCTACGGTTTTGTTCAGTCTTCCAACGACGGCGGACAATTCGACCCCAGCCGCTTTCTCCTGCTGTTTCTCCCGTTGATGGGAATCGTCCTGCTGATATGCCTGATAGGTTACGCCTTGGAAGTTGTACTGCACGACTTCATCCTGCCCCACATGGCGCTTGAGAATCTCTCCTTCAGCCAAGCCTGGACAGCAGTCCGGTCCCGCATCGCAGCGGAAACGGGTTCGTTTGCGGCGTACTTCTTCCTGCGTCTGGTTCTTGTCATTGTGGCGGAAATAGCCGTGCTCCTGATTGCGGCGATCCCAATGCTGATTATCCTCGGCATTTTTGCGATGTCCGCGTATGGATTTAACTCAGTGCTCGAGGATGCAATCGGGGCGCTTGCATTCCTCCGCGTCGGCCTCGATGTCCTGTTGGCCATTGTCGGCGTTGGCCTCGTTCTTGTTGTGGCCTTTACCCTGGGCGGCCCTGTAGCCACCTGGCTCCGCAACTACGCTTTGCTCTTTTACGGTGGCCGTTACAGGGTGCTGGGAGACATCCTCTACCCGCCTCCACCGCCGCCGCCCGCGGAACTTCGCACATAAACATTGCGTATCCCTGTGGTACGCTGTGCCTTCCCCTGAAAGGACACTTATGCGCCCCATCTCCGCCGTGGATTCTGTTTCGCTCGCCATTCATCGCACCAGGGAGTTCCTCTTCAGGCCGTTCAAATGGAGCACCTATCTGAAGCTTGGCCTGGTGGCGATCATCACGGAAGGGATCGGGAACAATCCCCGGTCTTCGACGCAGGGCGGTCACCCGTCGGGAAATGGACCCACTGGTATTCCGCCGTTCCACCTCGCGCCGGAATGGATCGCAGTGATTGTGGCGGCCGCGCTGGTGGCGCTGGTTTTGTCGATGGTGGTGTTCTATCTGATCACGCGATTGCGGTTTGCCTTCTTTCACTGCCTGATCCACAACACGAAGCAGATTCGGCCGGGATGGCGGCTCTACCGGACCCAGGCGGCGCGCTTTTTCTGGCTGAATGTCGTGGTAGGACTCTGCTACCTGCTGCTGATCGTGTTGGTCGCGATTCCGTTCGCAGCGGGGCTTTGGCGCGTGGTTGAGAATCAACAGGGAGGCCATCTCGACGTCTGGCTGCTGCTGCCTCTCATTTTGTCCTTGATTCCGGTCATCCTGCTGCTGATTCTGGCCGGGATTGTTACCGACCTGATCTTGCGCGATGGAATGCTGCCGCATTACGCCCTGGATGACGCGACGGCCGGCGAAGCGTGGGCCCAGGTGCGGGCTCGCATCAAGGCCGAGAAGAGGCAGTTTTTTGTTTACGGGCTGCTGCGAGTGATCCTGCCGACGATTGCGGCAATCGGCCTGTTCGTTGTGATGATCATTCCGGGTTTGATGCTGGCTGGCTCCCTGGCGGCGATTGAATTCGGCGTTCACTCGGTGTTCACAGGCGCGACGGGGGCATCGTGGCTTGTCGGCATTGTTCTCGAAGTGTTCTTCGGAGTGGTTGCATTCGGCTTCGCGCTCGTGGCCAGCATCTGCCTTGGAGGGCCTTTGAGCACGGGGATACGGGAGTATGCGCTGATCTTCTACGGCGGCCGGTACAAGGTGCTGGGGGACATCCTCTACCCGCAGCCACCGCCGCCGGCGATCGCCGAGGGCACATCCGGGGTTGCCTGACCGCGGCTTTCAGGCGCCGCAACGCGGCCGTCTCCGTCCTGTGCCTCCTCTTTAGCGGGCCGGGGACGTGCAAAGCGGGAACCATCCAGCCGCGGCCGGTGTCCAACAAAGAATGAGAGGGTTTTGCGCCGGGCAACGACGCCGCGCTAAAGCGGTTTCGGAAATGGTGTATCCGCATTCACGAAAGCCAAGTCGGCGCGACCAGCAGGGAGCGACGACCTCTCGCAAGCGCTTTGACCGGACACAATATTTCCGAAACCGCCGTAGCGTGTACCCTGAAGGTTGGGGCGTGCGAGCTGGAACATGGATGCGCGCCTCGGGGATTGGGGAGCCTGGTTGATGCGCGGGATGGCTATTCTGGCGGGTTTGCTGGCGCTGGGCTGGGGCGCGGCCTTTGTCTCGGCACAGGGTGAGCAGCCTACTGCCAAGGAGAAGCAATCGGCGACCACGATCGTGCTGCCGCCCTCGCCTAAGGCGCTGCTTCCCGACGCATTTGACGGATGGGTGCCGGCAGAGCCGTCCAAGGTGATCACCGACCCCGCGCAGGCCGACCCCGCCAATGCTGCGGCACTGAAGGAGTACGGATTCGACTCCGGCCTCGAGGCCCACTATAAGCGCGAGGGCGAGACGCTGAGCATACGGGCGCTGCGCTTCGAAGATGCGAGCGGAGCCTATGGCGCGTACTCGTATTACCGGCAGAACGGCTGGCCGAGGGAAGAGATCGGCACGGGAGCGGCTTCTGACAACAATCGCGTGCTGTTCTGGGCAGGCACGACGGTGGTGGATGCAACGTTTTCGCGCGTGGGGCCCATGTCGGCAGGGGAGCTGCGCGAGATCGCGCACCAGTTGCCGGTTCCCATAGGAAACCGCGCCATGATCCCACCCATCCTGCTCGACCTGCCCCAGTCGAGGCTCGATGGACAAACGACGCACTACGCTGTGGGGCCTGCCAGCTACGCGGGCTCTGGCGGCGTGCTGCCGCCCTCGCTGGTGGGCTTCGACAAAGGCGCTGAGGCGGTGACGGCCAACTACTCGCTGATCTCAGGCCCGGCGACGCTGACCATCATCGATTACCCCACACCGCAGATTGCCGAGCAGCAGGAGCCCGCGATTCGCGCCTATTTGAAGGCAGGCAGCCAGGCGCAGCCGCCGTGGCCCAAGCCGCTCACCGATTCCGACCTGAAATCGCTCGAAGTGCGCCACAGCGGACCGCTGGTGGTGGTGGTGAGCGGGGACGCCATTCCCGACGACAGCCATCGGTTGCTGGAATCGGTGCACTTCGAGGCGAACCTGACGGCGATTCCGCAGCCCGTGGAATCAGAAATTGAGAAGACCAGCAAGCTGCTGCTGGGGATCACTCTGCTGACGGTGATCGGTGGAGGGGCGGCCATTCTGCTGGGAGGGTTCCTGGGCGGCGGCAGGGCTCTCTATCGCCTGGCGAGGGGCAAACCGATCTCGTCGGTCTTCGACGAGGAGTTTATTCATCTCGATCTGCAGGAACATTGGAGCGAAAGCAGCGAGGCAATTCCGGGGCCGCATCCGAAGGGTTAACGGTGCCCTTGGCCTGTGGAAAAACGGTCGTAAACCCGAAGAAACCCAGCGAAATCACGGGAAATTACGGAAAAATTGAGGAGAATGGAAGGCAAAGAATGGGGCCTGTCCAAGTCCCTGTGGACATTGTTAAATGATTGAAATAAAGCAAGTTATTTTCCAGAACATTTCGCTTGACACTGCTTTCCCTCGCCCCTACTATGCAGCCAGAAAGTTCTGATGGCTTTGCCTCCGTTGGAACTATTCTCCCTGAGGAAAGAGCTGCCCCGTTGCCGGGCGGCTCTTTCCGTTTAGAGGGGAGTTTGACCCGCTTCGGGCGTTCCCTTGCCGCCAGCTCCCGTCGCTTCGGTCCACTGCTCGCCGCATTGCTCGCATCGCCACGTGTTCGCGGGATCGACCCCTTCAAGAGCCGGATCTTCGGCGCCGCATTTCGGACACGACGGCGGCGTGAACTCAGGTACCTTGGTCTCTGATTCCGCGACAATCTCCTGTGGAATGGGCCGCGCGGCGATGGCGCGCGCCTGCTCGAGCTGATCGGCGGCGACGAGCACGCGAGGATTGGGAAGATCGAAGCTCATATAGCCGGAGCGCGGTCTCGGTCCGTCAATCCAACTCTGAATGCCCACCTGCTTCAACGCTTCTGAGAGTTGCCACGCTTCCTCGGATGTGTCGCAGTTGCAGAGGGCGGTCTTCCACGTGTACTCGTGCGGACCGCTGTCTTCGTCGTCGGGGTTTGGAGTGTCCGGAGCGAGTTCCGGAGGGCCGGAGCCGAACGCGTCGGCCGCGCGCTCCACGATGGAATCGGAGGCTTGAGGCGTGTAATTCTCCGGCGGCGGAGTTTCGGGGAGTTCGGGCACTGTTTGCGGCAATCCCGGCCCGGAGCTCACGGCTTCAGGGTCGCCCAGGCCACGGCTCTGCATCTCGCTGCGCAACGCCTGCTGCGCTGTTGGGGTGAGATCGGCGAAATCGGCGGCAAGCTCACGCAGCTCTTCGTCGCTGATCTCGCGATAGTGCGCGGTGAGTCTTTGCCACTCAGAGATGGGGTCGGCTTGCATGGGCAGCATTGTAACGCTGATTCGAGGCCGCAGGGTTCGGGCGCGCGGCTTTACCGCGATCCGGCGCAACGATACAATCGAAGAGTCAGCTCTGGACTTTCCCGCGCGCGGCGCAGGGCGCGAAAGTTTACGCCAGACTCTCACAAGCAGGCCGACGTAGCTCAGTTGGTAGAGCAGCTGATTCGTAATCAGCAGGTCGTCAGTTCAAGTCTGACCGTCGGCTCCAGACTCAATTTGGAAACAGGCCCATGGCGGCATAGCCTCTCGAGGACGAGAGGCCATGCTTGCTGTGCGAAATAAGGGGGACCGAAGGGAGGCGTTGCCAAGGGTTTGCCGGAAAGCCCGGGCGGTTGACCGCAGGCCGCCAAATTCAGTATCAAGACAGAGTCATGATACGAACCGTTTTGAGTACTGTTCTTGCCCTTGCACCGGCTGCATTGGCCGGTTTTGTAGCAACAACAATTCCCGTCCAGGCGCAAAACGCGCCTTCGACACCTACAACGGACGCCAATACCGGGCGCCTGCAATTAGACAAGTATCTGGACGACATTGCATCACGAGACGAGGCTGCCCGGTCCGCGAAAGTTGCGGCAATCCACACACTGGCCGAAGCGGAAGCGCGCCGGGCGGAGGTCCGAAAGGAGATCCAATCGCTGATCGGAACGCTGCCTGAGCGCACCCCGCTGGATGCGCAGGTGATAGGGGAAACGCAGGCTGACGGCTTTCGCATCCGCAAAGTGCTGTATGAGAGCCAGCCGGGATTTCCGGTGACGGCGCTGGTCTATTTGCCAAGCGATAAGAGCGCGGGAGAGAAGCACGCAGCCATTCTGCTGACGCCCGGTCACCAAGAAATCGGCAAGGCGAGCGATGCGGTGGTAGCGGCGCTCTTCGCGCTGAATGGATTTGTAGTGCTCTCCTACGATCCGATCGGGGAGGGTGAGCGGCTGCAGTATCCCGATCCCGCAAAGCCGGGCACCTCCCTGGCGACGGGGCCAACCGGGGAGCACGGCGAGGCCAGCCTTCAGCCGATGCTGATTGGCGACAGCTTTGCCCGATACGAGCTGTGGGATGCGATGCGCGGCATCGATTATCTGGAAGGGCTGCCGGAGGTAGATGCGAGGCACATTGGCGCGATGGGATGCTCGGGCGGGGGAACGATTACCGCGCTGGTTGGCGCGCTCGATCCACGGGTGGCGGCAGTGGGCGTGGCTTGCTACATCACGTCGTTCGATACTCTGCTGCCGTCGATGGGACCGCAAGACGCGGAGCAGTCGATCCCACATTTCATTTCTTCGGGCCTGGGCTTTCCGGATTGGATTGAGTTGGCAGCGCCTCGGCCGTACGCAGTGATTTCTACGTACCAGGATATGTTTCCTTACGACGGTGCCCGCGACACCGTAGTCGAGGCTCGCCGCTTCTACGCGATCTTCGATCCGGACACTGCAGGAAAACCGTGGGGAGCGATCCCACCATCGGTGCCGCGCACTCCTTATGGGCCGGCGCTCGACGCCGATACCACCAACCACGTTTCGCCCTCGGCCAAGTTGCAATTCATCACCGGCCCCGGCGGGCATGGCGCGCTGAAGCCGATCATGGCCAGCATTCTGACCTTCTTCATCCGAAATCTCCAGCCGGGCGCGAACCCGGACGGCTTCGTGGAACCCGCAGCGTATCTCCAGATGGACGCGAACAACCCGCTGAACAAGATTCCGAACGACGCGTTTATCGTGACGCGGACCGGCCAGGTGGCCACGAGCTTTCCAGATTGCAAGACGGTCTCCATGTTGAACCTGAAGTGGGCGGCGGAGGCAATTTCTGCGCATCGGCCGCCGCTCTCAGGCGAAAAGCTGGCTGACGCCATTCGCGAGCTAACAGGCACGGAGGCGAAGCCGGGAGGAACGAAGTTCGACACGAATCTTTTGCAGGCAAAATCAGGCGCGATTGTGCTGCCCAGCGACGGCATCGGCCTGGAAGGAGAAATTGCGGCGCCCCGCACTCCTGGGCGGCATGCCGCAGTTCTGCTGTTGACGCCCGACGCGATCGATGGGGACAGCAAGATCGCGCGCCTGAACAAGGCAAAGTTCGAGGCGCTCGCCGCGCGAGGCGACGTGGTTCTGGCGCTGACGCCGAGGCCTTCGCCGCCGGGAACGGAGAAGATGTTGTCGCCGCTGCTTGGTCCGTTTTATCAGCTCAGCCTGCGCGCCGATCTGGTGGGCCGCACGCTGGTGGGGCTGCGCACGGACGATGTGATTCGCGCCGTGGATTACCTGGCGAGCCGAAGCGATGTGGATACGGC
>Ga0326727_10008549_pt1 | contig 25877 bp, 21 predicted proteins | sample MB2enrmetagenome_FD_207643 | JGI IMG/M metagenome (GOLD analysis project Ga0326727, IMG submission 207643) | Lab enriched peat soil microbial communities from McLean, Ithaca, NY, United States - MB29MY | ecosystem: Environmental > Terrestrial > Soil > Wetlands > Peat | place: USA: New York...
CACGGTGGCGATTCCGCCCGCCGTAGCCACACCTTTGCTCTTGAAGAACTCCTTCGCCCGGTTCAGCGTTTCCTGGTCCGGAATCACGCCGTCGCGATGGACTTCCAGGTAGATCTTGTCCACCTTCAGGCCGTCGGTGATGCTGGCCCAGCGCGCTTCCAGCCACGCCAGGTCCTTCATCTGGCGCACCTCGTAGGCCCGCGCATAGACGGCCACCCGGAAGTTGTGGTAGTTGCCGGCTTGGGCTGTAGAAGCCAGGGCCAATACGCCGAGGAAACGGAACGCCAGCTTGAGCGAATCGGATCGCGTCATAGAGCGGTTCCTTCAGATTACCGCACGGGACACAAAGTCGAGTATAGACTGTCTACATGGCCTACCCTCGCCACCGGGAAACGCGGCGCTCGTTCTCCTTCCCGCTCCTGCTCTTGTCAGTCGTCGTCCTCGGCCGCGGCTCCGCGCAGAATCCCCTGACCGCCGTTTCCAAGCCGCAGCCCAACCTGCTTGAAAACGCCGACCGTCCCCTGCGCTACACTCCCGATGGCGGCGACTTCGTCATCGAAAACGGCGGCGAGTTTTTCAACCGCCCGCTGTATGGCGGCAACACCGCCTTCCGCGTCGATGCGGGCGACCAACCCGAGTTCTCCCTCTACCTGCCGGGGCGCGGAGGCAACCTCCGCTTTGGCATCCAAACCGCTCGCGGCGCGAAATGGCTCCATGAAACCGCCCGCATCACCGCGCGCTATCGCCCCGGCACGATGCTCTACGAAATCCGCGATCCGCTGCTCGGCGCCGGTGCGGTGCTTCAGCTTCATGCCATCGCCCTTCACCAAACCGACGGCCTGATCGTCCGCGTGGAGGCCCAAGGCCTCACGGCGCCGGTTGAGCTCGTCGCGGCTTACGGCGGACTCGACGGGAAACGTGGCGTCCGCGACGGCGACATCGGCACCGAAGCCGTTCCTATAGGGCAGTATTTCCAACTCAAACCCGCGTCTTGCCAGGACAACGAATTCGCCCTGGGAGCTTCCTCCGGCGCCGCCTCGTTTACCCTGCGAGCCAAGCCGGCAACTATCGCCGGCCTCATGCCGCCCGGCGCGGTCCTGGCCCTCGCCGACTCGACCGCATGGGCCTCCCTCGGCGCCCTTCTTGCTTCGATCACCCCCAAGCCGTCTCTGCCCGTCATGACTGCGCGTATCGCCATAACTCCTTCCGCCCGGCCCACGCCGCTTTACTTCGCGCTCCAGCGCATCCCGGATCCCGCCGCGCCCGCCAGCGCAGAAGAACTGGCAACTTACCGCGACGTCACCGCCGACCGCCCGGGCCTCGATCGCAAAGCCGCCCCCATTCCGCTCGCTCCCGCCTACCGTACCAGCGATCTGCCGCGCATCTTCGCCGAAGCCGAGGAGCACTTCCGCGCCCTGCGCGCCCAGATCCTCGTCGAGACCCCCGATTCCTTCATCAACGCCGCCGTCGCCGCGCTCAATGTCGGCGTGGATGCCGTCTGGGACGAACCCCAAGGCGTGGTCATGCACGGCGCTATAGCGTGGCGCTCCAAGCTGCTGGGTTGGCGTGGGCCCTACGCCCCCGACGCCCTGGGCTGGCACGACCGCGCCCGGCGCCACCTCAGTTACTGGGCCACGCGCCAGAATACCGACCCCATTCCCGAAAAGCTCCCGCCGCCCGACGAGAACTCCAACCTTTCCCGCAGCGAGGCCGCCCTCCACAGCAACGGCGACATATCCAACAGCCACTACGATATGAACCTTGTTTATATCGATGCGCTGTTCCGCCATCTTCGCTGGACCGGCGACCTCGGTTTTGCGCGCCAGGTGTGGCCCGTCATCGAGCGCCACCTGGCTTGGGAACGCCGTCTGTTCCGCCGCGAATACGGCCCCGAGAAGCTTCCTCTCTACGAAGCCTACGCCGCCATCTGGGCCAGCGACGACCTGGAGTATCATGGCGGCGGCGCGACCCACGCCAGCGCGTACAACTACTTTCACAACACCGAAGCGGCCCGCCTGGCCCGCCTGCTCGGCAAGGATGCCGCTCCGTACGAAAAGGAAGCGGCTCTCATCGCCCGCGCGATGCGCGAGCTTCTCTGGATGCCCGACCGTGGCATGTTCGCCGAGTTTAAGGACTATCTCGGCCTCCAACGGCTTCATCGGAGCGCCGCCCTGTGGAGCTTCTATCACACCATGGACGCCGGCCTCGCGACCCCCGCCGAGGCGTACCAGATGGCAGACTACGTCGAGACCCGCATGCCGCACTTTCCCGTGCGCGGCCGCGGCGTTCCCACCGACGACGCCTACCATGTCCTGTCGACCACCGACTGGATGCCCTACAGTTGGTCCATCAACAACGTCGTCATGGGCGAGAACATTCACACCGCCCTGGGCTTGTGGCAGGCCGGCCGCGCCGAGGAAGCGTTTCGCATAACCAAAAGCGCGCTCCTGGCCAGCATGTTCATGGGCATCTGTCCCGGCAACGTCGGCACGCTGAATTATCTCGACGTCTACCGCCGGGAATCCCAGCGCGACTTTGCCGACGGAGGCGGAGTCGCGTCGCGCGCTGTTGTCGAGGGGCTTTTCGGCCTTCGGCCCGACGCTCTCGCCGGCGAACTTCTCATCGCGCCCGGCCTCCCCAAGCAGTGGGACCACGCTTCGCTTCGCCACCCGGACGCCAGCATGGTCTTCCGACGTAACGGCGCCACCGATACGTATCTCATCGAGCAACGTTTCCCGAAGCTGCTGGCGCTGCGCCTGCAACTCCCCGTTCGCGGCGATCTCGCCAGCGCGACCATCGATGGCCGCGCCGCCGATGCGCGGCCGATTTCGAACTCCGGGCCCGCTTCCCGCTTCGAGATTCAGAGTCCCGCCGCGGGGAAGTATCGAGTGGTCGTTAAGTGGAAGACCGTCGCGCAACCATCGCCCCCGCCCGTTCGTCTCGCGCCCGCGGCCGCACCAAGAACTCAGCCGCGCGACTGGACCACCGGGACCACCGCCTTCGTCGACCTCGCTTCGTACTTCAACGACCGCGTCACGCAGATATTCAAGAACGAATACCGCTCGCCCCGTTCCCCCTTCGTCTCGCTCGCCATCCCGAAACAAGGCATCGGCGCCTGGGCCGGGCACGTCACCGCGACCGCCGAGATCGACGATACCGGTCTTCGCGCCGCCGCCCGCCTCGGCCACAACCGCATCACGCTCCCCAACGGCGTCCCCCTCGCGACACCGGGTGAAAGCGAAGCCAGAAACGTGGTGTTTGTCTCGCAGTGGGATAACTATCCGAGAGAAGTCGCTGTGCCGTTGTCCGGAAAAGCCCGAGGGATTGTCTTCCTCATGGCCGGTTCGACCAATCACATGCAGAGCCGTTTCGAGAATGGCGAGGTGGTCGTAAGCTATGCCGATGGCTCGGTAGAGCGGCTCGCTCTGGAGAACCCCACCAACTGGTGGCCCATCGACCAGGACTACTTCATCGACGATTTTCAGTTCCGGCGTCCGGCACCCATTCCCATGCGCGTCGATTTGAAGACCGGCCAAATCCGCGTGCTCGATGTCGCCGAATTCAGAGGCCGCGGAGGCAGCGTTCCAGGCGGCGCGGCGACCGTGCTGGATCTTCCGCTCGATCCCGGCAAGGAGTTGAAATCGCTCACGGTGCGAGCCATCGCCAACGAAGTCGTCATCGGATTGATGTCCGCGACCCTGGTCCGTTGAGCGCCGCGCCGCGCGGCCTCAGCCAGGTAGGGCGGCGAGCAGGCGGGCGATCTCCTCGGGGCTGATGTAGAAGTGCGGGGAGAGGCGAATCCAGCCCTGTCGGGGAGCGGCGATGAAACCCTGGCTCTTGAGCTGGCTGACTGCCCAGCGTGCATCCAGGCCCGGTTTGCGGATCGACACGATGCCCGCGCTGGTGGAAGGAGTCCTGGTTCCCAGGACTTCGTAGCCCCGGGCGGCGGCGCCGGCGGCGATCTGGTCGCCCAGCGCCTGCACTTGCGGCGCGATCCGCTCGATGCCAATTTCAAGCAGAAACTCGATGGCCGCCCGCAGACCATAGCATCCAATGGTGTTCAGCGTGCCGCACTCGTAGCGGCCGGCATCCGGGCGCAGCGTCATGTCGCGGCTGGCGTAATCGCGGAAGTTGGCCACGTTGGTCCAGCCGAACTCGACGGGCGCGATCAAGTCCTGCAAATCCTTCCGTATGTATAGGATGCCGCAACCCTCCGGCCCCAGCATCCATTTGTGGCCATCCGCAGACAGGGCGTCGATGTGGGCGCCCCGGACGTCCAAGGGGAAAGCGCCCAGGCCCTGTATGGCGTCCACCACGAACAGGCAGTGGCGGCGCCGGCAGATTTCGCCGATGGCTTGGAGCGGGGCCCGGTAGCCGCTCAGGTACTGAACGAAGCTGATGGCCAGCAGCCGCGCCCCGTGGCAGGCCTGGTCGATGCGCTCCAGAGGGGCGGCTACCGAAAGGCACTCTGCCTGCACGCCTTTCGACTCTAAACGCTTCCAGGGGAAGAAGTTAGCCGGGAACTCCTCCTCGAAGACGACCACTCTGTCGCCAGGGCGCCACTCCAGGCCGGTGGCCACGGCCGAGAGGCCCGCAGCGGTGTTCTTGGCGAGCGCGATCTCGTCGCGGTGCGCGCCAATCAGCCGGGCGGCGGCGACCCGCAGGCCCTCGTAGGTGGCCAGCCATTCGCTGTAATGGCAGCTTCCGAAGCGGGCGGCGTCGTCAGCCAGGCGGCGCATCGCGTCGGCGGCGGGCTTGACCAGGGGCGAAACGCCGGCGTGGTTGAGGTAAACCACCTCGCGGGTGACCGGGAATTGGTCCCGAACAGCCTCCCAAAGCGCCGGGCCGGCAACCGGGGAACGATTCACATCTTCTTCGTAACCCATCACTCCAACTATACGTTAAACAGTCTGAAGCTCAGATTCGGGGCTGGACCTGCGTTCCCCGGGGTATAATCGAGTCAGGACCCTGGGCAGGAGGTACTTGATGAAAAGGCTGTTTCCCGCCGCGCTGGCCGTAATCTCCACATTCGCTTTGCTGGCGCCTCGGGCCATGTACGCCGACGACAAGGAGAAGGACCCCGACCAGATCGGCAACCGCAACGTGGGTAAGGGCGTCAACTTCTGGTCGCTCGAGAAGGAGATCGCCCTCGGCAAGCAGCTGGCGCAGGAAGTGGAGCGGCAAGCCAAGCTGGTCAACGATCCGGTGATCTCCGAATACGTCAACCGCGTGGGGCAGAACCTGGTGCGGAACTCGGACGCCAAGGTGCCCTTCACCATCAAGGTGATCGATAGCGACGAGGTGAACGCCTTCGCGTTGCCGGGCGGCTTCTTCTTCGTCTACACCGGCCTGATCACGAAGGCCGACTGCGAGGCGGAACTGGCCGGCGTCATGGCGCACGAGATCGCGCATGTCGCTGCCCGGCACGGCACCAAGACCGCCACCAAGGGCGAGATCCTCAATTTCGCGACCATCCCGTTGATCTTCATGGGCGGCTGGGGGGGCTACGGCATCCGCCAGGCCGCCAGCGTGCTGATCCCGGTGGGATTTCTGAAGTTCTCCCGGGCCATGGAATCGGAGGCCGATCTGCTGGGGCTGGAGTACATGTACAAGACCGGCTACGACCCCGCGGCGTTCGTGGACTTCTTCGAGAAGATCGAAACGCTGGAGAAGCGCAAGCCGGGGACCATCTCCAAGGTCTTCTCCACGCACCCCCCGACGGACGACCGCATCAAGGCGTCTCAGAAGAACATCCAGGAGTATTTGAAGGCCAAGCCCGAGTACGTGGTCAACACCTCCGAGTTCGACAACGTGAAGGCCCGGCTGCTGGCCATGGAGAACCGGCACAAGATCGTCAACAAGGACGCGAACAAGCCGCAGTTGCGGAAGAAGCCGGGCAGCGGAACGACGGTCGACGACGGGAGCGACACCAAGGGTACGACGGACACCGACTCGGACGACCGCCCGACCTTGAAACGCCGCGAATAGCTTTCCTTCTCCTGGCGATGGAGCGAGGCCCACGGCTCAAGCCGGCCGCGGACTTTGCAAGCTCTTGCAGGCGCGCCCGACGTGCCGCATAGTCGTAAGGAACGCCGCCTTGGATGGATTCCGATAAGGAGAACGAATTATGGAAGGTTTCAAGCAGGTGCTGGTTTCCACAGCGAAGGGCAAGGTGCTCGCGCATGAACCCATCGTGCTCTCATTCCCCCTCGCGTCGCAGCAGAGAGAGGTGGTCAACGGGGCCACCGGCCATTACCCTGCAGCAATCCATCTCACAGCCAGCGAACTGAGGGAGATCATCTCGCCCGCGCATCCTCAGGGCAGCATGGTCTAATTGAGGCCTGCCGCCAGCCAATGCCCGCATGTTGGCCGAATCAGTTCGTGAAGCCCAGTTGCCGCAGGGCGGCCTCGAATTCGGGCTGGTCGAAGGGGGAGCGCGGCTCGCCGATGTGAACCGAGAAGGCGGATTTCACCCGGCCGTTGTCGAGCGCCACGGCGTAAGGGGTCGAGACGAAGTGGAAGGCCTCGCGCAGGGCCGCTACGTCGCTCGACACGGAGGCGGGCAGGCCGGTGTTGCGGAGGAACAGCGGCGCGAACTGCGGCTGCTCCACGGCCACCGCGACGATCCGAACGTCGCTCTTCCAACTCAGCTTCGACATGGTGCGTGCGGCGGCGTCGCAGTGCATGCACTCCGGGTTGTAGAGAAACAGAAACACGCGCCCCTGGCGCAGCGGGAACGGTTTGCCGTCCACATGGATGGAGCGCGGCGCGTCCAGAGAGGCTTGCAGTCTGGCATTCACGCCGTAGGACACCCCGGCGAACACCGCGACGGCCAGCAGCACCACCACCGCGCAACGCAAACAGTCGGATGGCCGCGCCCACCGGCCCGCGACCACCGCCAGCGCGAGCATCAGCAGGTCGCCGATGAAGAAGCCCGGGCCCACCGCACGCTTCACCCAGGGAAAGCAGTTACAATCCTCGCCCCGCAACGCGCTGTAGCGGATACCCAGGTAGACGATGAAGAATACCAGCAGCGCTCCTACCAGGAAGGCCCCCCAGCGGCGCAAACGCGGAACCACCACCAGCACGCCGGAGAAAGTCTCGCCCACGCCGAGCAGGCACGCGCCAATCAAACTGAGGCTGGCCGGCACCAGCGCCTGCTCCAGCCGTGCGGCGGCGCCGAAAGGATCCGTGATTTTCCAAACGCCGGCGACGATGAATAGAACCCCCACCAGAATCCCGGCAACATGACTTACGGCAGTCTGCCATCCGGCCGGCGCCCATCGAGGGGAGGCGCTTTGGGGAGGTGCCATACTGTCATCCATGACCCCTATTGTAGCCCGCTTCGAGGCGTTCGGCCCGCGTTTCGCGGGGGTCGCGAGACGCGGGAGATGCCCGTAGCGCAGCGGTCTTGCAAGCGGACATGGGTGTGTGCTGTGTCGCAGGGGAGTGTGTGTGAGAAATGCGGATTAATTCCTGGGGTGCGGTGGCTTTGCTGCTGGTGGGTGTGTGCGGCCCGACGCTGCTGTGGGCCGATCCGGAAAGCGCCCCGTTGCTGGACGAAACCGTGCTGGTTCCGGCGGCAGAATGGCGGGCCTTCGATATCGAGCTGCGGCAGCGGCCGGCCGCCGTCGAGTGCAGATTCTGGGTGCAGAGCGGTGGCGGCCGTGTGCGCCTGGCTCTCATGCCCCCCGCCGACCTGGAACGGCTGCGCGCCGGGGCGCGTCACAGCGAGCTGGCGTCCACCAGTTACCAGACCTCGGGTAGCCTGCGCTATGGCCCCGGGCCGCTGGGCGACTACTGCCTGGTGGTCGACAACCGCCAGCCGGGGCGCGACGACGCCCAGGTTCGCCTGGCCGTGTGGCTCGAGTTTCCCGGACCGTATCCCGAGGCCCGCGGCCTCTCGCCGCGACGCCGGCTGGTGGTGATTTTCCTGGCGCTGGCCTATCTGGCGGCGGTGTCCCTTTGGGCCGCGTGGCGCCTCCAAGCGGTCCGAGCCTGACCAAAGCGCCCCGGGCGGTTTGCGTTCGCCCAGGCGGCTGAGTATACTGGGGATTCGCATGTCCCGCACCGACGCCGGATCGTTTAGCTATCGATTTTGGCGCTTTACCCTCTCCGGGTAGAGTGGCGTTGGGAACACGCGGAATTGGACGGACCAACCCACTCGAAAGAGTGGGTTTTTCATTTTAAGGTGAAGGAGAACGAGATGATTATCTCGATGCGGCTGCACGCGACGCGGGAGGAAATCGACAGTGTCTGCGAGCGGATTCAGGAATCGGGCTACAAGGTGCACACCATACAGGGCGAGGAGCGGGTAGTAATTGGCGCGGTGGGAGTCGGCGACGTTACGGCCTGCCTGGAGTCGCTCCAGGCGATGCCGGGCGTCGAGAACGCGGTGCGAATTTCGGCGCCATATAAGTTCGTGAGCCGCGAGTTTCAGCCCCAGCGCAGCCGAATCCGTGTGAACGGGGTCGAGATCGGGGGAGCGGACCTGGTGGTGATGGCGGGGCCCTGCTCGGTGGAGTCGGAGCGGCAGATCATGGAGACCGCGGAGGCCGTGGCGCACCTGGGCGCCCGCATCCTGCGCGGTGGCGCCTTCAAGCCGCGCACCTCGCCCTACGACTTCCAGGGCCTGGAGCTGGAAGGCCTGAAGCTGCTGCGCAAGGCCAAGGCCGCAACCGGTCTGGCCATCATTACCGAGGTGATGAGCGACGGGGACGTGGAGCTGATCGCCGAGTACGCCGACATCCTGCAGATCGGCGCGCGCAACATGCAGAACTTCGCCCTGTTGAAGAGCCTGGGCCGCGCCCAGCGCCCCATTCTGCTCAAGCGCGGCATCAGTTCGACCATCAAGGAGCTGCTGATGTCGGCCGAATACATCGTGGCGCACGGCAACCCCAACGTCATTCTGTGCGAACGCGGCATCCGCACGTTCGAGACGGAGACCCGCAATACCTGCGACCTCTCGGCGGTTCCGGTGCTGAACGCGCTCACGCATCTGCCCGTGGTGGTGGACCCCAGTCACGCGGCGGGCAAGCGCGGTCTGGTACCGCCGCTGGCGCGCGCCGCGGTCGCCATTGGCGCCGATGGCCTGCTGGTGGAGGTGCACCCGTCGCCCGAGAAGGCCATCAGCGACGGAGCGCAGTCGCTGACCATTCCGCAGTTCGGCGCCATGATGCGCGACCTAGCGCCGTACGTCGAGCTGTGGAAAGCCAGCCGGGAGGTCGCCGCGTAGCCGTGGCGGACGAGGCGAAGCGGGGCGCAAGGAAGCGGCCCTCCGTAGGGTGCGGCTCCATTGTGGCTGGCCTGGCTGCCTGTGTCCTGCTGGAGGCGTGGCTCTCGGAGCATGACATCCGGTCTCCTTCGCTTCCCTGGTTGTTCGTACTTGTGCTCGCCGTGTTGGGGCTACCCTTCTTGGTTCATGAGGCCGGCCACGTGATCGCTGGCCTGCTGGTGGGTTTCCGTTGCCATGTGGTGTCGGTCCCGCCGCTGAGAATCTATCGAAGCGCAACCGGATGGCGGATCGGGATTGCGCGCAACCTGCGAGTTGCCTATGCGATGTGCTTCCCCGCGGATGGGCGAAATCTCCGGAAAAGGCTGCTGCTATACATTGCGGCTGGCCCCGTCATCTCGCTGCTCTCGGGCGTGGCGGCGTTCCTCTGTGCAGCGCATAGCAGGGGACTTGTGCCGGAGTGGTTCCGAAGCGCGCTGCTCGCCTACTCCGGGCTTGCGATGTTCATGGGCATCCGTAACTTCTTGCCTGTCGCCAGCCGGCTCTTGGTGAGCGACGGCATTCGGATGCGAATCCTCTGGCGGGACTGTCCAGCAGCGGAGCGCTCGTGCAGTCTGTTCTTGCTTTTCGGGGCGACGATGCGAGGGGTGCGGCCCAAGGATCTGGACCCGGAACTGATGCGCATCGCGTCCAGCATTCCCGACGAGTCTCTCGAGGATCTGTCAGCCGCCAGCCACTGCTACAATTGCGCGGTCGACTCGGGCCGCATCGAGGAAGCCGCTGCAATATTGACGGGGATTGTGGAAAGGCGGCGGCAGCTTCCAGACGAGCGGCGGCCAATATGGTTGTGCGAGGCCGCCTGGTTCGAGGCCGCATTTCGCAAGGATGCCGCAGCCGCCCGGAAATGGATGGAGCACCCTGAGAATCGCCCATCCCGGGCCTCGGCAGGGGCTCGGCTGAAGGCACAGGCGGCCAGCGCGGCGCTGGAAGGCCGGTTCGAAGACGCGGAAAAGCTGGCTCAACAAGCCCTGCGCGAACTCGACCGCAACCCGGATCTCGGAGTCGCGAAGTCGATCCGCGAAACGCTGGCTCGCGTCACCGCGCGGCCCCCGGCCCCCGAAACCCCCTCTTAGCTCTTCTTTTCCGGCGCCTTTGAGGCGTCCTGCGCACTCTGGAAAATGGTCTTCGCTTGGTCGATGCTCGTGCCCCAGGCGAACATCGTCAAATAGTCCTGCACCGAGCCGAACGCTCCGCTCTTGAAGTAGAACGTGGCCATCCCGGTCGTCAGGGCCAAACCCGCGGCCAGCAGCCAGGAAATGATCTCCGCGGTCTGGAACTTCTTGTAACCGGCGAAGTCGGATGAGCTCCGGATCAGCGATTCCCGATCGGCTGTCAGCGCCAGTTCCGCCTTCGCCTCGGCGCCCGTCGTGGATTCGCGGCGCCAGGCGGGCACGGCGCGTACGCTGGCCTTCAGCTTCGCCGACCGCGGCACATACTGCACGATCCTGGGTTCCGCCGAGCGCGGCTCCAGAACCAGCCAGGTGGGCCATTCCCACCAGCGCCGGCGGCTCAATTCGAAGCGCCAGTGGTACTCCACGCCGTGCTGGAACAGGTAAGCCTTCTGCACCAGGGGATCCGCGGTCTTCACCTCGAAGTGCAGAACGTCGAAAGCTTCGGCCGCATTGGCGGGGTCCGTGCTCGGCATGTCGATTTCAAGTCCCGCCTCCGCCCGGTGCATGCGCTCCCAGGTCTGGTCGTCCGCCAGGTCGAAGAGCTTATGGATGTCGCCCGTCTCGTTCCAGCGCAGTACGGCCAGCTCCAGTTCGTGGCTCTCCGCGTGCCGTTCCCAGAGGATCTTCAGCGCCGCGTATTGTTTCTCGGCCTCGAACTTCGCCTTCAGGCCCGCGGGTGTAGTCTTCAAGGCCAGGTCCAGGCTATTGGCAAAGCCCTGCATGATGGTCTTGGCGTCCGCGTCCTGCACGGCGTCCAGGTCGGTATCGCGAAGCTGCGCGTCGATAGCCTTGCTGAGGTCCTCCCAGTAGCATTCCTCCCGCTTGCTGGGAACCAACCACTCCTCCAGTTCGTCGAGCCCTTTACCGATCTCGGCCCTCTTCGCTTCGTTGGGCGTGAAGGCGCCCATGCTGCCCACAATGTGGTCCAGCTTCGCGGCGGTGCGGCGGTTGATCCAAGGATCCAGCCGGGCCTCTTTCAGTTTGCTCCGAAGGCCGGAGATTCTGCTCAGCAGATCCAGCGCCGGCTCCAAATTCTCGATGCGCGCGTCGATCCGGTCGGGACTGGTGAGCAGGAATCTCCGGCTCAGCTTCTCGGTCTGGCGCAGAACCGAGCGCGCCCAGACCACCGGCACCGAGTGCGGTTCCGATTCGATTCCCTTGGCGCGCAACTCCCGGATCCTCATCAGCAGAACGGCGCGCCGCCGGTGGGAGTCCAGCAGCTTGGTGGTCGCAAACGAGATGACGAGGGCCAGCGCCAGCACCATGAGCGCCCAGCCCCAGGGATCGCGCGCCTGCACGGTCAAGGTCAGCTTCTGGGCGTCGTCGTCGTTGGAGTTCGCCGCCTGGAAGTGCAGCACGGCGTCGTACTCGCCGGCCTTCAGATTCTTGAGCGTCGCCGCGACTACCGCCTGGCTCCCCGCCGGAATGTCGCGCGCCGGCCGGCCCGAGCCCGCCTCCGGCGTTTCTTCGATCCGCTCCGCCGCCGCCCCGTTGAACGTGAAACTGGCGTTTCGCTCCAAGCCGAAACCGCCCTCCGGAGCTTTCGCGACGGACTCCAATCGCGCCGTGATTCCCTCCAGCCGCACCTTCCCGCTCTTTTCCCGCAGCGCCACCGAAAACGTGGTCTCCTGCATCGGCTTCCAGAACAGAAAGGGCCGCGCGACCGTCAGGTTCACCGGTTGTGGGCTGATGACCAGCGTCCCGCGCTGCGCTTCGCGAGTCAGGACGATCTTGCGGATTACCGGGTCCCGTCCCTCGGCCACCATCGTCAAGCGCCCGGTGTACTTGCCCGTGAGCGGCAGGCTGGACGCCGTCAGGCGCAACGGGATCAGCATCGTTCTGGGCGCCGTCACCCGAAGCGGCTGCTGCGGCTTCGTGCCCGCCTCCGCTTGAGCCGGCAGCAACCCAACCGCGAACGAGCCTTCGTCCCCGGTAAAAGCCGATAGGACCAGCTCCAGCGTTCCCGGTGTGGTCTTGGCGCTTGAGCAGACCAGGTTCACATCTACGTTGCCGTCGCTCGGGACGCTGAGCAAAACGTCCGTTCCCTCGCTCGCGACGTCCAGACTACAGGGTATCGGCTCCGCGGCGAACGCCACCGCGGCCAGGATCAGACCCCCGCACCATAGCGCTTTGGTTCCCATCGGCCGACTCATCCTCCTTCCCAGGATTCATCCCGCCGCATTTCGCGGCAATTCGGGCAATTCCGCCCCGATCCGAAAAACAGCTTCAAGAGTATCCTTGTGCCTTTCCCCTTGTCAATGGAAACCCGGCCCGCAACTCCGCGAGTATTCCGCCGCCTCAGGTAGCGCCGGCGGTCTTGCCGCCGGTGTTGGCCGGGGCCGGGAGCGACCCCGGCCTACTGTGCTACCGTAAATCGATGGAGTCTGGGCGCGGGTTGCTGATGGTGTTCACCGGCAACGGGAAGGGCAAAACGTCGGCGGCCATGGGCGTGGCGCTCCGGGCGGCCGGGCAGGGCCTCAAAACTCTCATGATCCAATTCATCAAGGGATCGTGGCATTATGGGGAACTGGACAGCTCGCGCATGCTCGGCGGCGCCTTGGAGATCCGGCCGATGGGCCGCGGTTTCGTGAAGGTAGGAGCCCAGAAGCCCGACCCGGAGGATGTCCGGCTGGTGGAGGAAGCCTGGCGGACGGCGGTGGAGGCGATGCACTCCGGCAAGTACGACATGCTGATTCTGGACGAGGTCAACTACGCGCTGCACTACGGCATGCTGCCGGTCGAGAGGGTGCTCGCGGATCTGGCGGGGCGGCCCGCTCCTCTGCACGTCATCGCCACCGGCCGCAACGCGCCCCCGGCCTTGATGGACGCGGCCGACCTGGTGAGCGAGATCAAGGAAATCAAGCACCCCTTCCATCAAGGCGTGCTGGCGCAGCGAGGGATCGATTACTGATGCCGTGGTTTACGCGAGACAAATCCGGAGACAAAAAGCCCGAAAAGGGGGAGAGTAAGGTTCGCACCGAGGGCCTCTGGTTCAAGTGCGACGCCTGCCGCCAGATCATCTGGAAGAAGACGCTGGAGGAGAGCCTGCACGTCTGCCCCAAGTGCGGATTTCACTTCCGCGTGGACGCCATGACGCGCCTTGGCATGCTCTTCGACGGCCCGTGGAAGACCTTCGACGCCGGCCTGGTCTCCACCAATCCGCTGGACTTCGTCGACTCCAAGCCGTATCGCGACCGGCTGGCCGCCATGCAGCGCGCCACCAAGCTCGGCGACGCGGTCATCTCGGCCGGAGGAACGCTGGCCGGGCGGCCGGTTCACATCTGCGCCATGGAGCTGAAGTTCATCGGCGGCAGCGTAGGCTCTGTAGTCGGCGAGGTGGTCACCCGCGCCGTGGAGCGCTCCATCGCTCAGAAGACGCCGCTCATTATCGTCTCGACTTCGGGCGGCATGCGCATGCAGGAAGGCGCGGTCAGCCTGATGCAGATGGCCAAGATCTCGGCCGCGTTGATGTACCTTCACGAAGCCGCCGTGCCCTTCATCAGCGTGCTGGCCGATCCGACCACCGGCGGAACTACCGGCAGCTTCGCCATGCTGGGCGATCTCAACATCGGCGAGCCCGGCGCCCTGATCGGCTTCGCGGGCCCGCGCGTCATCGAGCAGACCATTCGCCAGAAGCTTCCCGAGGGATTCCAGCGCGCCGAGTTCCTGCTCAAGACCGGCATGCTGGACGCCATCGTGAAGCGCGCCGAGATGAAGCGGTACATCGCCCAATCCCTCGAGTTCTTCTGCGGACCCGTCTAGATCCTCCATGCTGCAACTCTCCGGCGCGGGCAAGCGCTACGGGCACAAGCTGCTGTTTGAAGACGTGGACTGGCTGATCGCGCCCCATGATCGCGTCGGTCTGGTGGGCGCTAACGGCACCGGCAAAAGCACGGTGCTGAAGATCCTGGCCGGGCTCGAGACGCTGGATGCGGGCCTGCTCACCTCCACGCGCGGCCTGACCGCGGGCTACCTGCCGCAGGATGGCCTGGCCCTTTCCGGCCGCACCGTGTTCGCCGAAAGCCTCTCGGTCTTCGCCGATCTGCGCGCCATGGAGGAGGAGTTGGAGAGCCTGACCCACCGCATGCCGGAACTCGACCCGGAGGGCCTGGAGTACCAGCAGGTGGCGGATCGCTTCCAGCGCTTGGACGGCGAATTCCGCGCGCGCGACGGCTACGCCATCGAGGCGCAGGCGGGCGCCGTGCTGACCGGCCTGGGCTTCTCCAAGGACGACTGGCGGCGCCGTACCGAGGAGTTCTCGGGCGGCTGGCAGATGCGCATCGCCCTCGCCAAGCTGCTCCTCGAAAAGCCCAACCTGTTGCTGCTGGACGAGCCCACCAACCACCTCGACCTGGAGGCCCGCAACTGGCTGGAGGGATTCCTGGGCGGTTACCCCTACGCGATTGTGCTGGTCTCCCACGACCGCTTCTTCCTGGACGTGACGGTGCGCAAAATCGCCGAACTGTGGAACCGCCAGTTGCACTTCTACACGGGCAACTACGAGCGCTATTTCGCGCAGCGGGAGGAGCGGCGGACTCAGCTAGAGTCGGCCTACAAGAACCAGCAGGACCGCATCCGGCAGCTCGAGGCGTTCATCGGCCGCTTCCGCTATCAGGCCACCAAGGCCAAGCAGGTGCAGAGCCGCATTAAGGAACTCGAACGCATCGAGCGCATCGAGGTGCCCTCGGAGGAGAAGACGATCCACTTCTCCTTTCCGCAGCCTAAGCCCAGCGGGCGCATTGTGGCCGAGTTCAAGGGTGTCGCCAAGAGCTACGGCCAACGGCTGGTATTCTCGGGCGTCGATTGCATTATCGAGCGCCGCGACCGCGTGGCCCTGGTGGGCGTGAACGGCGCGGGCAAATCCACGCTGATCAAAATCCTGGCCGGGGTCGAGCCGGTGACCGCGGGCCGGTTCGAACTGGGCCACAACGTCAAGCCCGACTACTTCGCGCAGGACCAGTACAAGGAAATGGACCCGGAAGCGCGCCTGCTCGACGAGCTCTCCGGCGTGGCTACCGCGACCCCGCTGGTGGAGCTGCGCAACCTGCTGGGCTGCTTCCTGTTCTCCGAAGACGATGTCTTCAAACGCATCGGCGTCCTCTCGGGCGGGGAGCGCAACCGCTTCGCTCTGGCCCGCCTGCTGCTGAAGCCGTCCAATTTCCTGCTGCTGGACGAGCCCACCAACCACCTCGACCTGCGCGCCAAGGACATCCTGCTCACCGCCCTGCAAAGCTACTCCGGCACGCTGGTCTTCGTCTCGCACGACCGCTACTTCATCGACAAGCTCGCCACTCGGATCTTCGAAATCGCCGGCGGGCGGGTCGAGGTTTACCCAGGCAACTACGAAGACTACCTGTGGCGCAAGGACGCCATCGCGGCGGCTCCGGCCCAGATGGAGGAGCTAGCCCAGGAGGCGCCCGCGGCCGCCCTGGAGACCCCGGAGGCGCGCCCCAAGCGGCTGAACCCCATCCTGCTCCGCCAATTGCAGGAGCGCCGGGAAGGCGCCGAGACGCAGATCGCCAAGATCGAGGCCGAGATCGCCGGATACGAAGCGGCGCTCGCCGATTTCAAGACTCCCGCGGAGACCATCCGCCTCAGCGACCGCCTCGCGCGCCGCCGCGCCGATCTCGCCGCCCTCCTCAAGGAGTGGGAAGACGTTTCCGCGCAGATCGAAGCGCAGTGAGCTTGACCCCGCCGCCCCCGGCGGGCTATCATTGGCAAAGAAAAGGCGAAAAGCGTGGGCGGTCTCCAGGAACAGCTCGCCATCCTCCGGCGCAAGGTCGCCCGCATCGATCGCAAGTACGCCGAGGCGGGTCGAACCCCCGCCGTGCCCATCGACAATCGCCCCTCCCGCTACTTCATCGAACAGTGGATGAGCGGCGAGGTTGTCGAAACGCCTTTGGGCACGCATTTCGAAACCGAGAAGCTGTACGAGCGCCATCGCCGGCACGGCAGCATGGATCTCTCGAACCTGCTGGAGCTTCCCGAAGACCTGCTGGGCGCTCTTTCGGGGAACCAAGCCCCGCCGTCCCCGCCCAGCCGCTGGGCTTTCCTGGACACGGAGACCACCGGCCTGGCCGGCGGCACGGGAACCTATGCCTTCCTGGTGGGCGTGGGCCGCATCTGCGCCGACGGCTTCCGCGTGCGCCAGTTCTTCATGCGCGACTACGGCGAGGAGCCCAGCCTGCTTTGGGCGCTGGCGCGGCACCTTCAGGAATTCGACGTCCTGATCACCTACAACGGCAAGACCTACGACCAGCCTCTGCTGGAAACGCGCTACCACATGGCCCGCGCGCAGCCGCCCTTCGGCCGCCTGGCCCATTTGGACCTTCTGCACGGCGCGCGCCGGCTGTGGAAGCTGCGCCTCGATAGCTGCCGGCTGGTGGACCTGGAGAACCAGATCCTGGGCGTCGAGCGCGAGGGCGATCTGCCGGGCGAAATGATCCCCTACGTCTATTTCGAGTATCTGCGCACGCAGCAGGCTTTCCGGGTGGTCCCCATCTTCCACCACAACGCCACGGACATTCTCTCCACCGCCTGCCTCACCGGCATCGTGCCTTTCGCCTTTCGCGAGCCGGGCGCCACGCTATTCGCCCACGGCAGCGACCTGGTCGGACTGGCCCGCTGGTTCCTCAAAGCCGAACGCCGCCGGGAGGCATTGGATCTAATGCGCCGCGCGGTCAAGCTGGGCCTGCCCGACGATCTGCTCTTCCGCACGCTGTGGGACGCCGCGGCGCTCGAGAAGAAGCTGGAAAACGAGCCGGCCGCGCTCCAGATCTGGGCGGAGCTGGCCGCCGGCCGCAACCCGTACCGCGTGCCGGCGCTCCAGGCGCTGGCGAAATACTACGAGCACCGCGCGCGCAACTACGCGCTGGCGCTGGATATGATCCGCGGCGCGCGCGCTCTCGCCGATTCGGAAGACCTCGCCCGCCGCCAGGCCCGCATCGAGCGCCTCCTCGCCAAATCGCGCGCTCCATCCAACGGGCGGTCGCGGGACAATCTACCGATGCTCGCAGAATAGAGCGACGAACTGGCCAAAAATAGAGACCCGCGTGGTGCAAGAAGGAAAACGGCAGGCTGCCAGACCGCCGGACCCTTGCCATGCCGCTGCGGAGCGCCGTTCGCGCTTCGCCGAGGTTTGCCGCGCAGCGGTTGGCAAGCTCCTGCCCCTTGACGTTTCCCCATACCGGCTCCACCGGATTCAGATCCGGCGAGTAGCCCGGCGGCCTCTCCACTTCCAGCCAATCCTTCCGTGTCGCCAGGTATTCCTGCATCTCTCGGCTCTTGTGTGCGGGCAACCCGTCCCAGACCAAGACGGCTCTGTGCCCGCCCAGATGCTTCTTGAGATCCTTCAGAAACGCAATCAAGCTAGCCGTGTTGTAGCTCCCCGGCCGCGTCTGGAACCACAACCGGCAGCGGCGGCCGTCCCAGCGGTAGCCCAGTGCCGCGCAAACCGACAGCTTCTTCCAGTTGAACGCGTGGGTCAACACCGGCGTCTCCCCCTTCGGAGCCCAGGTCCTTCTCACCGAGGGCTGCTCGGAAATGCCGATTTCGTCCTGGAAAACGATCCACGCCTTGCGATGTCTGACGTTTTTTTTACTGCTGGCCAGCGCTCCGCCACCCACTGCTGCCGTGCCTGCTCGTTGCGCTCCTGGGCCTGCTTGGCCGGCCGTTGCAGGCTCCAGTTCATGGCCCCCAGAATCTTCCATACATGGCCGGGATGGTAGTGCACTCCCGTCAGCCGCTCGATGACCGCCGCCACCCGCGGCAGAGTCCATAGATCCGTCCCAAATCCGTGCGCGCGCGCTCCCTGCCGCAGCGCTTGGTCCAGCAGTCCCAGTTGCCCGCGCTCCAACCTCGGCTTGCGACCCGCTCGCGCAGCCCCGCGCAGCGCGTCGGTCCCGCGGCGCTGCCATGCCGCATACCATCGGCTCACGCTCTGGCGGCTGACCTTCAGTTCACGGGCAATCGCCGCCTGTGTCATCATGCCCGCGGCGAACAATCGCCCGGCGTGGCGGCGGCGTTGTTCCATAGCCTGGAAATCTCGACGGGGAGCAACTGGGGTGGCCATACCCCATTATACGACAAATCTCTGAATCTGTCACTATATTAGGCGAGTATTAGCAAGTCGAAAAAAGGGCCGTGGAGCGGCACAAGGCGGCAATTGCGGTCGGTTTCATTCGCGTACCAGAACCAGTCCAGCTTCGGCATCGCCCGCAGGTCGTCAGGCTGTAAAAGCACCGTCTTCGCGCTCACTGAAAACAAGACGCCGCCGTCGAGACAGATACAGAACTGATCGCACTTCTGTGACCGTGTGGTCGGGCGCCGCTCCAGGTGGAACGTCGATAATCCCGACGGAGGCGAAGTGGGCGCGAGCGCCTACGTAATCGTAGATCTCAAGGCCATGGAATTCGGACGCCGTTATGTCGTTGTTTCCTGTAGAGTGGAGGGCGCGTGGCCGCCCCGACGACCCCGGTTCCATCGTGCTGTTAGGCCCAGGCAGCGGGGCGTAGAGCCATTGAAAGGATTGGTCGGGGCGAGTGGATTCGAACCACCGACCTCCTGGTCCCGAACCAGGCGCTCTAGCCAGGCTGAGCCACGCCCCGATCCACTACAGTCTAGCATGAAATGCGGCCCGCTTCGGCGAAAACCGCGCCCTCAGAACTTCTTCAACTCGTTGAGCAAGGCGGGCAGGCCGTGGCGGCGGTAGAGGTCGGCCAGGCGCTGCTCCTCCGGCGAAGGGGCGAGCGCGTTGCGGGGCGGAATCCAGAAGCTGCCGTCGGCGAACTCCACCTGGCTGACGAACCCGGACAGTCCCTCGATGGAGACCGGCTGGCCAGCCTGCCGCGCGAACTTCAACGAGACATCCTCGAGGACTTCGCTGCTGGCCCCGGGCGCGAGTTTGGGGGCGGAACTGGCGGCGGGCACAGAGCCGGCCAGGAACTCGCGGCCATCCCGGTCCTTGATGATCCAGCCAATTTCGAAGTAGCTGATGGAGCGGTCGGAGCGGTTACGCACTTCGATGCGCGGGGCACGGGCCTCGCTCCCGGCGACGTGCGCCAGACCGCTGACGGGCACCAGCGGGGAATCCGGGGGAATCTGAAGAAACGCGAACTTGCAGTCCCGTTCCTGGGCCGCGACCGCGGTAGCACGGCCACGGCGGATCACCTGCACGTCGAGACGCGGGGCCATGCGATCCAGGCTGTCGACGATCTCACGTTGGAGTCCCTCGGAGCCGCGCGCCTCCAGCACCGACTTGAAATAGCGCCGGTCGCGGCGGGCCTCTAGCTCCCAGATGGTCATGGAGCGGCGGGAACTCAGCCGGTCCGGGCCGTAGAAGGAAAGGTCGTCGAACAGGACCCCGTCGAGCGACACCTCGGCCAGCGATCCACCGCCGGCCACCAGAGGCCGGAGCAGGCGCAGGTCGATGCGCACCGGGAAGGTTTCGCCGGGCCGCACGTCCAAGCTGGGAACGGCCACGGAACCTCTGCCGCCCGGGCTGAACTCCTGGGCCTGCACCAAAAGGGTGACGCCGCGAATGCGCCGCTGGCTGGAGTTGCGCAAGGTAATAGCGGTGTGCAGATCGAGCACCATGGCTCCGCCGCGGGCATCGGCGCGAGATCCGCCCGAATCGACCGAAAGCGGCGCGAGCGGCGAATCGGCCGGGAAACTCACCTTGAGCGACGGCGGCACCGGCTGCGCCCAAGCGGAGAGCGCGGCGGCGAGCGCCAACAAGGCCGGCTTATTGCGCGTAGACATGGCTGATGGTCACCTGGCCGCTTTCCGAGTCCACATAGCGGGCTCCGGCGGCCTCTCCATTCACGGAATAGACGACATTCACGTTGCGCGGCTGCAGCAGCGTGAATCCCCGTCCGTCCCTCTGGACACCGATTCCCGAGCTGCTGGCATCCACCACGAAATCCGTGGAAGCGAGCTGGGGCGGCGGCTGCATGCTCTGCAGCATCCATCCCGCGATCACCAGCAGCAGCACCGGCAGCGCCATGGCTGGCGCCGGCCAACGGAAGCCACGCGGCACCTCCAGCGGTTCGGGAACGTCCACGCAGCGGCCAGCCGCCAGCCCCAGCCGGATATTGGCTTTCATCTCGGAGGCGAGCGCACCCCAGCGGATGCCGGCGGGCGTCTCAGTCTCTTGGAGGCGCATCCAATCGCGAATGCCGCGCAGCTCTTCCACCTGCCGGTCGCAGCGGTCGCAGGCGCGCAGATGGATGGCGACCCGGAGGCGCGCCGGCAGGGGCAGATCGTCCCCGGCGTACAGAGCCAGCCTGGATTCGTTGGGATGGGTCACGGCTTCCTCCTGGCCAGATAGCGGCGGAACTTGACCCGGGCGTTGGCGATGTGCGAGCGCACGGTCGCCTTGGAACAATTCAAATGCCGGGCCACCTCTTCGGCAGGCAGCCCGTCCACATCGCGCAGCAGCAGGGCGGCGCGTTCGCGGGCGGTAAGCACTTGCAGGCCGCCTTCCAGCATTTCCCGCCGCTCGCCCCGGAGCACCACTTGCTCAGGGCTCTCGGACGGGGAAGTGGCGACCGGCTCGGGCAGGCTGTCGATGTCGCAGAAGCTGACGCGGCCGTGGCGGCGGAGGTGGTCGATAGCGGTGTTGGTGGCGATGCGCGAGAGCCAGTGAGCGGCCTTTTCGGCGTCCTTAAGCTGGTCCTGGCGCTGCAAGGCCTTGATGAAGACTTCCTGGGTGAGGTCCTGGGCATCGGCCACGTTGCCGAGCATGCGGTAGATGAGCAGGAAGATGCGCCGCATGTTGTCGGAAATAAAGCGGTTCTGCGCTTCGAGCGTATCTCGAACGAGGGGCTCGACGGTCTCGCTCATAATCGACAGTGCAATGCTGGCCATGCGCCTATAAGAGGATGACGCACGGGAGCCTCGGAACGTGGAACAGGATGGTGGCGCAGGCGGCCAGGCATGCTATCCGCCCCCTTAGGGGTCTATCCTGAGTATAGGAGAGCAGTAGGCGCGATTGGGGACTGGGGGCGGCGCATGAAACTCGTTGAGGCCATGAGCAGGATCGGAGGGGAGACCGCCTTCGACGTGCTGGCCAAGGCGCGGCGGCTGGAAGCGGAGGGCCGCAGGATCATTCACCTGGAGATCGGGGAGCCGGATTTCGCGACGCCGCGGCACATTGTCCAGGCGGCGCACCGCGCCCTGGACGAGGGCTGGACGCACTACGGTCCCACGCAGGGCTATCCGGAGTTGCGCGAGGCGGTGGCGGCATACGTGAACCGGACGCGCAAATTGCGGGTGGGGGCCCAGCACGTCGCCATAGTGCCTGGAGGCAAGCCGATCCTGTTCTACTCCATGCTGGCCCTGCTGGAACCGGGCGATGAAGCGATCTACCCCAGCCCGGGATTCCCGATTTACGAATCCATGATCCGGTACCTGGGCGCAGTGCCGGCGCCGATACCGCTGGTCGAGGACCGCGGGTTCTCGTTCGATCTGAACCTGCTGCGCGAAAAGATCAACTCGAAGACCAAGCTGCTGATCCTCAATTCGCCACAGAACCCCACCGGCGGCATCATCCCGGCGGCGGACTTGCGCGGCATCGCGGACCTGGTGCGCGAGCGCGAACTAATGGTCCTCTCCGACGAGGTTTATTCGCGCATCTTCTACGGGGAACCGCCGGCCTCCATCATGAGCCTGCCCGGCATGCTGGAGAAGACGATTCTGCTGGACGGCTTCTCGAAGACCTATGCGATGACGGGATGGCGCATCGGGTACGGAGTGATGCCGGAATGGCTGGTGGAGGCGGTCTGCAAGCTGATGGTGAACTCGAACTCTTGCACGGCGAGCTTCACGCAGCGGGCGGCGCTCGCGGCGCTCTCGGGCCCTCAGGACGCGGTGGAGGCGATGGTGGCCGAATTCCGCCGCCGTCGCGACGCTTTCTGCGCCGGACTGAACGGCCTGTCCGGGTTCCGTTGCGCGCTGCCGGGCGGCGCGTTCTATGCGTTCCCGAATGTTCGGGGCGCCGGGATCGGATCGAAGGAACTGGCCGGGCGCCTGCTCCAGGAGGCCGGGGTCGCGTGTCTGGATGGAGGCTCCTTCGGCGCCTATGGCGACGGGTATCTGCGCTTCAGCTACGCCAATTCGTACGAGAACCTGATGGAAGCGGTGGACCGGATTCGGGACTGGCTGGCGTCAGCGCAGCAGCCAAACGAGAGGCGCCAGGCCGGCCAGCGCCAGGCACACCAGCAAGCCTAGGCTCTGCATGCCCGTCTTCCGGTCCGACAGGGAATACGCGTAGGCTCCTTTGACGATGTTGTTGCTAGCCGCGGCAATCGCAATCGCCGCGGAGGCCACCACCAAGGAAGTGGCCGTGCCGGCGGATTGGGTCATCCCCATGATGAAGGGGTCCACGTCCGCGAGTCCCATCACGCCCGCCAGGCCATACACTCCGGCGCTGCCCAGGTGCTGGGCGACCAGGTGCGTGGCGGTCAGCATGACCAGAAACAGAACCGCGAAGAAAGCCGCGGCGCGCAGTTCCAGCGGATTCCCAGGCACATACTCCCGCTTGACCTCCTCAGTGCTGGCATCGGGTCGGCGGGACCACAACCAGCCGATGGCGACCGCCAGGCCCCCCAAGACCACGAAAAACGGCCCCAACTGCGCCAGCAGGCCGCGGTTGAACAGAGCCAGCAGGATCGCCAGGCGGAGGTACATCATTCCGGAGGCGACCAGCGTTCCGCCGGAGAAAAGATGCGGATGCAGCTCGCGTTTCGCTCTCCTGGCCAGCACCACGGTGGTCACCGTAGAGGAATATGCGCCGCCGAGGATGGCGGAGACGATAATGCCGCCGCGTCCCTGTGTGAGCCGGTTGATGACATAGCTTCCATAGGAAACCCCGCTCACTGCCACCACCACCAGCCAGGTCTTGAACGGATTGATGTGGAAAGGCCCGAACTCCTGGTTCGGCAAGACCGGCAGGACCACGACGGTGAGGACCAGGAACTTGGTGAAGGTGAGGATTTCAACGGGCGCCACCCTGGTGGTCAGGCCTTCCAGGAACTCCTTCATCTCAAGCAGCAGCATGCTGGCGATACCGAGAGTGGTGGCGATCCAGTATTCATCGCGATAGACCAGGGCGCCCACCAGATAGATGGCCAGGCCGGACATCTCGGTAGTGACGCCGGGGGTGCCGGGCGAGTCCAGCTTATGACGGTACGAGAGCATCAGGAATCCGGCGACCGCGGCGAAGCCCAGCGCCTGCGGCAACATCTGGTCCTTGCTCAGAAGGGCCATGGCGTAGCCGATCAGGCCGATCAGCGGGAAGGTGCGCACGCCGCCGAACGAGTAGCGGCCATTGGCCTTGTGCTCCTCCCGCTCCAGCCCGACCAGAAAGGAGAGGAATAGGACGAGGAGGATCTTGAAACCCTCCGGCGGCAGCAGCTCAGAGACAAAATGCAAGTCAGCCTCCGTTCACAACTGTTTAACGCAGTTTACGCCTCGGGCGACGCGAAGGTCAATCCCAGCGCGGACGTCCCAGCGCGGACGTCCAATGGATGATCGGCATTAAGCCGTGGATTGCTTCCGAGCGCGGCCGGGGTCCTGCTAAGCGGAGCGCTCCTGGGGATCTTTCCGCCACTGGAAGTAGTAGTAATACAAGCCGGCGCCGTAAGCCAGGTTGGCCCAGATGGAGACGGCTGGATCGGCGACCGCCAAGGCCCATACGAGGCCCATCATCAGGGTGTACCAGGAGGACTTATCCAGGCCGGAGGCCTTCACCAGAAGGTCGCGCTTGACCGGCGGCTCGTCCTTCCAGTGCTTGGAAACCGCGTAGCAGAGCACGGAGATCATGGCCAGCAGGGTGGCCGTGGCCAGCGCCAGGAGTGCGAACCAGGCCAGCAGCGTGCGGCCCGAAACCGGCTGGTTGGGGTTTTCGGGCCACAGCCCCGGCAGAGTCATCAGGGCGGCGCTTACTCCAATGCCGATGGCCGCCTGGATGGACTGCCTGGCAATGGCGGAGTCCGCATACTCCCAGTTTCGTTGCGCGCCCTGCGCTCGGCTGGCCAATCCCCGAACATTCTTGTTCTTCTTGTCGGCCCAATGCAGCAACACGAAGAACAGGATCGAGATCAATGGGAGCGCGAGCGCCGCGGCGTGGGGCCGGTCCAGGCAGCCGAGCCATTGGAAAAAGCGGCCCAACGTGCCACCGGCATTCCAGCCATAGGACCATCCCAGCGCCAGTCCGTGCACAACCGGGTAGCAAAGGCCCACCATCAGCTTGGCGCGCTTTTCGGCAGGATTTTCGGACATACGCAGCCAGCCCCCCTTTACTTGGGTTATCTCACAGGCCGCGCCGCGGTGCAAGCCGGCAGGCGCGGCCGCCGCCGCGATTCAATGTCCCCTGGTCGAACCGGACGTGCGGGCTTCCCGCATCCGGCTCTCCCGAAAACCCTGGCTGGCGGCTCAGAATTCGGCGACGAGGCGGGGGACGCTGGTGCGGAGTCTGCCGGCGGACAAGCGGAGGACGCAGTGGCCGTCGACTAACTGGTGGCCGACGTAGCGGTCGTCCACATATCCGAACATCAGGAGACACTTGCCGAGGAATATGCGCCAAGTTTCTTCGGAGAGTAACTCGGCGCCGTAGTAATGATAGGACCGGCCGGACTCGAGCAGCCAGCCCGTTCCTTGCTTCACCTCTTTGAGCAGGCTCATCAGCGCCTGGAGGTTCGCGGCCGAGATGGGGCACATGAAATCCATCATGGGGATATGCCGCGAAGCTCCGTCCGATAAGGAGACCCTGGAAATCAATCCCAGCAGGCGGCCATCGCCGAGGTGGGCCACAAACTCGCGGAGCCGGCCGGCGGATGCTTCGTCCCGCGAGAGGCGGGCCAGAATTCTCTCGCCGGCATCCTGCCGAATGCCTCTCAAGAGCGCCGGCAGGTCATCGCCTTGGCCGAGAGGGGGATGCTCGTGCCAATTAGGGCCTTCATGATAGGTCACCAAGCTCAGCGATTGGATGGAAGGATTGGCCTGGACAACGCGCGCCACAACATCGTAAGAGGTCGGCGAGGATGGGGTGATCTCCCGGCTGAGGCTATCCACCCGAAGGGCCCTCCGGACCATGCTTGCCCGGCGGCTGCTTCATCTTACTCGCAGGCGGCGCGGTAGGGCCGAAGAGCGTGTAAGCGATGTCGCGGAGCTTACTCATGGCGTTATCGGCGAACAGGCCGGTGAGAAAACCGATGCTGTAAGCGTAATACGGTTCCCGGGTGTCGATGCCCACGCTGGTAGTTGGATTCGCGCCGATGCCGGAGCGGAAGATGATGTAGATGGAAAAGGCCATGACGCCGGATACGAGTGGGTTCATGAAGCGCCACCAGACCTTATTGGACTGCCACTCGCCGGTGGGGATAGTGCGGTAAAACCACTTCACCGAGTGGAGC